>Ga0207430_10175_pt1 | contig 24755 bp, 17 predicted proteins | sample YelNatsi3bottle8_FD_187544 | JGI IMG/M metagenome (GOLD analysis project Ga0207430, IMG submission 187544) | Hot spring thermophilic microbial communities from Obsidian Pool, Yellowstone National Park, USA - site 3 bottle 8 (SPAdes) (version 2) | ecosystem: Environmental > Aquatic > Thermal...
TCTGGTTCTTGTTCATCAGACCGAGATTTTGCCTTAAGCTTCCTTCAGATTCCACCTCACGATGGACACCCTTGCTCTTGGCTAGTGGTTCCCACTACCAAGCCCACAGCGGACTTTCACCGCCTAGTTATCGCCCATGCCGGGCGCACATATCTAAAAGGAGCAAGAAAGACCTTGCTCCTTTTTCATTTTATTTATTTATATATATCTCCTCTTGTATCAAAAGCTTTCACTTTAATAGCAAAATCTACGTTGTCAATCTCAAAAATCAATCTATAGTCTCCAACTCTTAACCTATATAAACGCTCCTTTTTAGATGTTTTTAGTTTTTTATATCTCCCTCAAAAGGCAACTTACTGCCTTCTTTGCTTCTTCTAAAGTTATATATTCTCCCTCGCTTTCTTTTAACAATTTTTCCTCTTCATGGGTCATTTGTTCTACTTCTAAAGATTTATCCCAATCGTTAAATTTTTTTATAAGCTCTTTCTTTTTTTCTCTTTAAGATACTCAGCAAAGTCAATCGCTTCAGCAATTTCCTTCTCCGTTAAAGAATCTATAATTTCATTTAATTTTTTTATCATGCTACTATTTTGCATTTTTATCACCTTAATAAAATTTACTTTACATATATTATATCATCTTTACAATATTCTGACAACAATCCATATCTCTATATCAATCCTTTAACTGCTCTTGCTTTTATTATGCTATTTAATTTATTTAGAGACTCTACTGCTTCATCAGGGATTTCTTTGTCTGTGCTTACAATCATTAATGCTGTTCCATCATTTTTATTTGGGCTTACTTGCATGGTAGAGATGTTTATGCCAAAGTCTCCTAACACATTCCCTATGTGACCTATAACCCCTGGTATGTCTTTATTCTTGACAAATAGCATATACTCCGTAGGTTCAAAATTTACTTTATGTCCCATATACTCTACAATCCTCACTTCTTCTCCGTATGTGGTTCCTGCAAATTGTGTTGTTTTGCCATTGGTATCTGTAATCTTGAGAATGATAAGGCTTGAATAGTGGTTTATTTCTTCGATTTTACCCTCTACAACTTCTATTCCCATTTCTTTTGCCCTTAATTTTGCATTTACAACACTTACATCCTCCTCTAATACAGGCTTTAAAAAGCCTTTAAGAGCATAGAGAGTAACAATATCTGTATTAGTTTTCGAAATTTCTCCTCTATATATCACTTCAACTAATCTAACAGGAGTATCATTTATTTGATAATAAAATGCTCCCATGGCTTCAGCCAATTTCATATAAGGTTTGAGCTGTGAAAATTCGTCGGATTTTACCCCGGGTAAATTTACTATATTTCCGTACAGATTACCGTTTAAAGCCGAGATTACTTCTTGCGCAATGGATATACCTATGTTTTCTTGCGCTTCATAAGTTGAAGCTCCAATATGAGGCGTAAAAACGACATTTGGCAGTTCAAGAAGTGGATTGTTAAAATCTTGTCGTTCTACATTATATTTGGGTTCTACTTCAAGAACGTCTAATCCTGCTGCCGCTACAATGCCCTCTTTAATGGCATTGTAAAGGGCTTTTTCATCAATGATGCCTCCTCGTGCGGCATTTACTATTCTAACTCCCTTTTTCATTTTTTTGAACTCTTTTTCGCTGAGCATTTTTTTGGTCTCTTCCGTTTTCGGGAGGTGAATTGTTATAAAGTCTGATTGCTGAAGCAATTCATCTAAAGTAACTTTTTCCACACCGTATTTTTCAAAACGGCTATCAGGCATATAAGGGTCGTAAGCAATTACTCTCATGTTGAATGCTGCCAACCTTGCAGCAACAAGGGAACCGATTCGACCCAAACCTATTATGCCTACAGTTTTTCCGTTCAATTCAACGCCTTTGAATTTATCCCTTCTAAAGTCTCCATTAAGGCCAGCATGATATGCCTGTGGTATATTTCTGGCTATAGCCAGCATAAGACCAATGGTCAATTCCGCGGCAGCAACGATATTTCCAGCAGGAGTATTTACAACAAGGATTCCTTTTTCAGTAGCTGCTGTTACATCAATGTTGTCAACGCCATTTCCCGCACGACCTATGACTTTTAATCTTTCACCTTTTTCGATGAGTTCTCTATCCACTTTTGTAGCACTTCTAACAATAATAGCATCATAATTTTTAATAATTTCTAAAAGCTCATCTCTTGAAATATTAGTTTTCACGTCTACGTCAGCGTGTTTTTTTAGATATTCAATGCCATTTTCTGATATTTTCTCTGTGACAATTATCCTCAAGTTATATCCCTCCTTACCCCTCTATTGCGTCTTTCAACGCCTCAAGAGTTTTAATAAGCATTTCTTCAGTCACATAACCCATATGACCTATTCTTATAATTTTCCCTTTTAAAGGTCCTTGTCCTCCTGTTATCAATACCCCATGTTTTTCTTTCATATAGTTTATAATTTCTGATGCTTTGTATTTTTCAGGAACTTTTATGGCAGTTATTAAATCAGAAGCTGTGTCTTCTTCCGGCAGTAGCTCTAATCCTAGGCTCTTTACGTATTCTCTCACTCTTTTTCCATAGTCGGCTTGCCTTTTGTATACATTATCCAGTCCCATTTCTAAAAGCATATTTGTCGCTTTTGCTACAGCCATTATTATGGAAACAGCAGGAGTAGCAGGAGTATCGGGGTTGGGCTTTAAAACGCCTTCTCTTGCTTTTTTTAAGTTAAAATAATATTTTGGAAGATTAGAAGTTTCAGCCATTTTCCATGCTCTTTCACTTAAAGCAACAAAGCTAAGTCCAGGAGGCGACATAAGGCATTTTTGAGAACAGGTTATTACTGCATCAATACCCCATTCGTCCATTTCAAGTGGTATACCGCCTAAAGAGCTTACAGCATCAACGACAATTGCCACCCCGTATTTATTAGCAATTTTTGCAATTTCTTTTACATTATTTGTAACTCCTGTAGAAGTTTCATTATGAGTGACTAAAAGGGCTTTGTAATTACCATTTCTTAATTTGTCTTCTAATACGTTAAGGTCTACGGCGTTTCCCCAGCCAAAGTCTTGAAGTTCTGCATCAAGGCCATAAGCTTTTGCTATATCATAAAACCTTTCTCCAAAGTAACCTATACTGGCTACTAATACTTTATCACCGGTGGAAAAAAAATTCGCAATGACAGCTTCCATTCCACCTGTTCCTGATGAGGTCAAAGTTATAACTTCATTTTTAGTTTTAAATATTTCTTTTAAATTTCTATTGAGATTAGAAAATAATTCATAAAATTCTTCCGTTCTATGGTGTAATGGCTGTGCACCAGCAACTTTTTTTACCTCTTCCGGTACCATTGTAGGCCCCGGTGTCATCAATGTCATCTCTTTCATCTTATCACTCCCTGTTACTAGATATATATTTAATATGATAAATCAATAAAGTAAAAAATGCAATAGCAAAAAATACATTTGTCCACGCAAAGTGGACATTGTTAAAAAAATATCGATTACTGATATGCAAAAATGAAAAAATATATTATCACGAAAGGTAAGAATTATTAAAAATTATCCATAATAATAAAATAAAAAGAAAGCGCCCGTTAGGGCGCATTTTTCTTTAGCTCCATCTTATATGTTTCCTGTTTTCTCTAAAATTCTGTAAAGCATAGCTGCTGCCTCTGCTCTTGTAGCGTTGTCTTTTGGCTTGAAAGTGTTATCTTCATATCCTCTTACTATTCCAAGTTTTACTGCATTCGCTACTACATTCTTTGCCCATTCGCTTATCTTGTTGTTATCACTGAAAGTGGTATTCCCTATACTGTCCTCTTTGTACTCTGCAAGCTTTCCGTATACCCTCATTATTACTGCTGTCATCTCTTCTCTTGTTATTGGGTCATCCGGCCTCATATTCTTGCCGTCTCCTAACATTATCCCTGCTTTGTATGCTGCTTCTATTGCGTTAGCATACCATGTTCCTTCTTTTACGTCATTGAATTCTCCTTTGTATGGCTCTTCTTCTATTCCTAATGCCCTTATCATTAATGCTGCAAATTCTGCTCTTGTTATTTTTGCGTTCGGTACAAATGTTTCACTGTCTACTCCTTTTATTATGTGCCTTGATGCAAGGACATTTACTACGTCATATGCCCAATTGTCTTTTGTTACGTCTTTGAATTCTTTGTTGTATTCAAAGACTTCATAGGTTGAGAAGTGTTTGGCTTCAAAGGTTATTGTGTTTGTTCCTTTGTCAACTTTTCCTCCTACGTATTCCCATTGATTTGTCTTCTCGTTTAAGTAGTATACTCCTACTTTTCTTATGTCTTTTGCACCTTTTATGTTAAATGTCATTTTTACTGGTGACCCTATTTTTATGTCTTTGTCTCCTGCTTTTATTGTTATGTCGTAGGCGCTTGTTATTGGCTCGAAAGATGATGCTTCCTTTTTGCCTTTGTTGTGTATGTTAAGTTTTATTGTTCCTGCTTTGTTTATGAGGTCAATTGCTTCTTGTGATACTCCCAAAGTTTTTGCATCAAATTGAAGAGCTACTTCGTCTGATTTTACTACTACGTTTTTGTTGTTCTCTGCTATTAAATTAAGTACAGTTACAGGTATTTCTAATGCTTTTTGAGGTGTAGTTCCTATATTTGTTAAGTCAAATTGTATTTCTTTCTTTGAAGTGTCTTTTATGTCTTTTGCCACTTTGTTTTCGTCTACTGTAAGTGTTGTTGTGTTATTTTCTACAACTACTTTGCCTTGTGATACTTCTTGAGTTGGCTTTGCTGTTTCTTCAGTGCTTGCAGGTGGAGTCACTGGGGGTATAATAGGTGTAATACCTACGCCTCCGCCAGAAGAAGGTACTTCTTTTACTGTAACATTGACAGATGTAGTTTTGTCGTCATAACTTATTTCAATTGTGGTACTGCCTGCTTTAACCCCTTTAACAAGCCCTTGGTTTACTGTAATTATATTTGGATCAAAATTATATTTAGCATCTTTTGTCACGTCTTTTGTTGTGCCATCAGAATAGTTTGCTGTAACTTCTATTTGTGTAGTTTCTCCCACTTTTATTTCAATAGAAGAAGGTTGAACTTGTATATTTTCAAGAACTGGGTCTGTTACTGTAATTGGAACATTTAACGCACTATTGTTATACACGGCAGTAAGCACAGTGCTTCCTTTAGAAAGGCCTTTTACAACTCCCATAGTGTAGTCAGCAATAAGCGGATTTGCAATTATAAATTTAGTGTAATTTGTCACATCTACTTGACTGCCATCTGAGAAATGATTATAAACTGCAATTGGCATTGCTTTGCCTGCTGGAACTGTTATTGATGGCGGGTCAACACTTATCCCCAATGGTACAGCTTCTGAAACTACAACTTTTATATCAACAGATTTACTATCATATGTGGCAGTTATTGTAGTCTCACCTGGATTCATTCCAACTACAATTCCATTACCCTCTACTTTTGCAATGTCCCCATATACAGATTCAAACACTGCTTTATCTGTTATATCTTTTGTTGTACCGTCTGTATATATTGCATTAACGGTTATTTTGCCTGTTCCCCCAACCGGTATATAAAGTGGATTTGGATTAGCATTAAGTGAGTCAAGCGTGACTTTTGCAAGTTGTATTGTCTTTTGTGTTCCATTGTAGGTTATTGTAACGTAATTTTGTATATCTGAAGTATACACATTTGCAGCTACTGTAACTTCGGCTTTATTTGTTGCCACATCTACTGCACTTATCGAAATGATATTATTTCCCACGTTAAGAGGTACTCTGGCAATAAAGTTATCATTAAATGTTGTGTAATCATCAGCTTCTTTGTTAAGTATATTGTTGCCATTGATAAACAGTTTGTATCCAAATCCTGTATCGTACACATTGCCTGCTACTGTAAGGCTTACTCCTTCAGGTGAAATAAAGCCTTTGAAATTATCTACATTTAAAGTAATTTCGGGTTTTGTAGTATCTATATAAATGGGTATTGCAAATTCTGTCTTGTGTTCATATGTTGAAGGGTCGTCTGCATTATACAAATTATCAAATGCAAGGAATTTTATCTCTTTCTTTCCATCACTGTAAAAATGTATTGTCGTTGAGAAAGTATTGTCTGGATTGACCGTTACTTTTTCATCATTAATATAGAGTTCACCCATAAATGTCGTCTCATCTTCTATGGTTCCTGAAACAACAATATCTCTTGTATTAAATATTTGTGCTACTTGAGGTTCTTTTACAGTAATTACAGGTCCAAAATTGTCTTTTATTTCTTGGTTAAATGCAATACATTCATTCTTTGGTGTTATATCAGAAATATTTCCTGCATAGTCTACACCAAGTACAGCAATAAATGTATAGCGGTTTGGAAGAGGGACTTCTGCTGAAACAGCATCACTTGGCAGTGATTTTGCTTCAATATTTGTGACATTAAGTGTCACAGGGTCAATTTTCCCCGTAACTAGAATATAGGACTCTATACCCGAACCTTTATCACTACCTGCCCACGCCATTGTTGCTTTTCCGTTTGAAATGTAATTTTCGTTTAAATATCCATATTGATCGACATAGCCATCATTTATCATAACTTCAGGCAATATTGTATCGACTTTAACAGGCATTTGAAGAACTTGGGTTCTAGCATTCGGATAATCTATCTTAGATTCAAAGCGCATATAATATTGTCCATCAGGAACTGCTTCAAATTCTCCTGTCGCAGGGTTAAATGCTTTGCCGTCCCATATCCAAGAATCAGAAATCTGAGCTTTGGATGTCTCTGCTACGTTCTTTCTTAAATATTCCTCTTGGGATATTTCTCTTATTACATTTCCATTGCTGTCTACAACGCTTACTTTAAATTCTCTTGCATTTCTCATAAATGAAAGCACTGGCTGTGCAAAATCAAATACACCATCGTTATTAGGAGATATGGCAATTGTAGATGGATCAGTTTTTTCTTCCTCGCGTCCCAAGTTACCTAAGAAATACAAATCTTCATCTATAACTCCTGCCATACCTGTAAGTCCATAATAAGTGTCATCTTCCCAAAGAGGTGAATCTATAATTCTCGGTTCATCCCAACTTCCATAAAAAGCTGTATAAGGTACGCTTAGTTTGGGAAGATTGCTATCTTCTGGAATAAAGCTTAAAAATCCTTCCGCAAAAATATTTTGTGGAGCATTTTGAGGAATTATCAATGTAACATTGACAGTCGCTTGTCCGTTTGCAGGCACTGTCACAGTATCTTTATCAAATTTAACTGTCGCCCCTGTAATGGTTGTTGTTTCAGCAAAGTTAAATCCCCACAGAACATAATCTGTCAAAACTCCATACTCGTCCTTTAAGGTATACGTAACATTACTCTTGCTGTGATTTTTAAGAGTCAAGGTAAAGGTTGCACTATTTCCAATACTGCCAAGGGCAATACCTGCTTTTCCATTTGCATCTGTAATTGTCACAGGTGTCTTGATTGCCTTATCTATTTGAATCATACCTGCCCCTTGTTGTCTCGGTGAATAAGGCTTAGGACTTCTTAAGATTTTACCTGTATAAAGAGCAGCATTGTCGTTTGTATCAATTATAACTTTGGCTGTATTCATAGCCATTATTTTAGCCATTTCAACAAAGTCTCTGCCATCTTTGAAAGTTAATTCACCTTTAGATACTTTATCTTTAAGAGCTTCAGCAATTAACGCCATTGCACCTGCCACATGAGGTGATGACATAGATGTACCGCTCATCAAGCCGTAAGAATCTTTATTAAGTGTTGAATATATTCCGCCGCCAGGTGCCATTATTTCCGGTTTAAAGTCAAAGCTTGGTGTAACACCCCAGGATGAAAAGTCTGTTACATTGTCTCCCGGAGGAACTCCTAATTTATTTGTTCCTATAGCACCATCAAATTTTACTGTGACTTTTTGCCCTTGATCTAACAAAGCTTTAATTGCAAGACCTGCATCTCTTAAAATAGACACAGAAGGAATTTTCGTACCTTCTCCTAATGCCATTGAAATTGTTCCTGTAGTATTATTGAAAATTACTGCAGCTACAGCACCAGCATTTTGTGCATTTATCGTCTTTGCGTTAAATGTAATAGAACCTCTTGAAATAAGGGCAACTTTACCTACTACATCTTTACCTTGAAAATCCTCGGGTCTACCTAATCCACAGTATACTACCTCATACTCTCCTTTCAAGACATCTGCAGGGTCAATAGGGTCATGGTCTGTAGGACTTCCTACAGAATATACTACTCTGTCAAAATCTTGTGGAGCAGGATTTACAGAAAAGCTTTTTCCTGTAAGTCCAGGATTTATAGAAGCAGCCACTTGAATAGCATCAAGCCACAATCCAGGCGAGCCGACAGTTCCTATATCTGGATCCATTGCATATGGATAAAATTCTGCGCTCGTCGAATAACTGGAGTTACCAGCTGAAACGACAACTATTACGCCATTGTCAACAGCATTTTTTATCGCCAGATGCTCAGGGTCATCTGGACGGACAAAACCTGCTGTTGAACCTAAGCTCATGTTTATGACATCTGCTCCAAAAGCGACTGCGTGGTCAATACCTGCTACTATATCGTCTGAAAAAGCAGATGCAAAATTAGGGTTATTTGAAAATACTTTTTCAGCTATAAGCTGCGCCTCAGGTGCAACGCCTTTAATATTGCCATTTGCTGCAACTATACCTGCAACGTGCTGTCCGTGCATTGACTGTGTAGCACCAATATCTATAATTTGATCATTGTTGTCTGCCCAGTTCCAACCAACCGGCACTTTATCTGTGAAATATTTATAAGGTTTTCCAGTTTCCTTCGCTATTTCTTCTACTTTTTCCTTTGTCAACTTCACTTTTGTGGGATCTGTAATCTTCATATCTTGATGTCTATAGTCTATTCCTGTATCAATTATAGCAACAACCATTCCTTCACCTTTATATCCCAAGTCATTCCACACGGTTGGTACATTTGTTGAATAGATTGCTGTTGTCATGTCAAGGAAATACTCATTTACAATTCTTACATCTTTTACTCCAGGCAATGTTTTAATTTTTTCTATGTCTTTAACTTTTACCTCGCCACTTATGCCATTCAAAACAGTTTTATATGTATGTCTTGGTTTAAAATTGAAATTTTTGCTCAATACGCTTTTTAATTGAGTTTGTTCTTGAGTAATTTTGTTTAAAACAGTCGTTTTTTCATTTTGCGTCAAAGTTTTGAGAGTCTTGTTAGACTTTAATGCAAAAGAAGCAAGACTATCCTTTTCTAATTCCACAATAACTCGTACAGTTTCATCAGGATTATATTTTTCAATCTCTTGCTTGGAACCATCTCTTAAATTTTGCATCTCTTCTCCAAATTGTTCCACAACTTTTGACTTGCTTTGATAGGGTTTAGCAGTTTCTTTAAAATTATCTTTAGCAATCTGTTTTACAAGATTATAATCGATTTTTAGCGAATCTAACGTAAGTTTTGGGTTATCTGATGATGGCATTTGTTGAGAATAACCAAAAGAGCTAAAAGCACTAAATACCAATGTAAATGCAATCAGAAAAACTAAAAACCTTTTACCCATAAAATCTTAACCCCCTTGTTTTTCATCTTCCTTATGTTTCGACAAAAAGATACAATTTTCTCCCCTTCATCCCCCCATTTTATGAAATATCTATAATCCAAGGGAATAAACCCTTAGATAGCATATGTTTAATAATTATAAATAAAATTTGTAATTATTGTTGAATTTGAGACATTTTATTTAAAATATAATATACTAATCCTTTGTATATCTTTTGCTTGGCTATTTAAATGATTACTATTTAATGTTGCATAAATTTCATATTCAATATTATTCTACATAAATTACATTTTTCCTTCTCTGGAAAAATAAAATTTTTTATTTATAAAACACACTCTTTGCAAGAAATTATTCATTTTATAAAATTAAGAAAGCTACATGCAAAGCATGTAGCTTGTTACATTTTCTTTAGCACTTCTATTGCCTTATCTAATTGAATATCCTTATTGTTTAATTCTTCAAGCAGTTTAACCAATGCATCATAAGTGTTTTTATCAAAAACCCCTGTCGGAGTTAATCCCGCTTTCTTTTGCAGTTCTTTTACAGCGTTCGCCGTTTTAGGTCCAAAAATACCATCTTCTGGGCCCGCATTAAACTTCAATATATTTAAATTCTTCTGTAAAATTTTCACATCATTTCCTCTGGAACCTACCCTCAATGTGCCATTAAATTTAATTGAAGGAGTATATTGAGTATTTACCACATATATATCCGGTTTCAAGCCTTGTTTGTCAATATATCTGCCTGAAGGGAGTTTATACCTTGCAATTGTAAGCTTAAAACCACTTCCATCTGGCAATGGCACTACTGATTGGACAGTCCCTTTTCCAAAAGATTTTTCTCCCACTAATGTACCCGCTTTGGTATCCTGTATAGCCCCTGCTAATATTTCAGCTGCAGAAGCAGTATTGCCGTTAATTAAAACTGCTAATTTATACTTAGGATTATTGAGATAAGAATAATATATTTCATTTTCTCCATTTTTTGTCTCTACAGTCAATACAGCTCCTTTTGGAACAAAAAAGTTTGCAACGCTTACCGCCTCTGTAAGGAGTCCACCGGGATTATCTCTTAAATCAAGGACGATTTTATTTATGCCGTTATTATCCATATACGTGAGGGCATTTGCTATATTAGATGTGGTATTTTCATTAAATTCTCCTATTTTTATATACCCAACTCCATCGATTATTTTATAAGAAACTGGATTGACCCGAATTATTTGTCTCGTAAGCTCAAATTCTTTTATAGAACCTCCTACGTCAAAAGTGACCTTTACTTTTGTGCCTTCTTCTCCAATTATCATATTTACTACGTCGTTTATATTCATTCCCTCAACGCTTTTGTCGTTTACTGCTTTTATAATATAACCACTTTTGATTCCAGCTTTTTCAGCAGGCGAACCTTCTAAAACGGAAGTTACAACAATTTTTCCGTCCTTTTCAGTCAAGACCATTCCTGTCCCACTGAAAGTTCCGGAAGTATTTTTGGTAAAATCTTTAAACTCTTCTTTTGTAAAATATGTACTATATTCATCAAGGCTTGAAAAAATTCCTTTTAAAGCTGCTTCTTTGAGTTGATCGTACGTCACATCTCCAATGTAATTATCTGTTATATACTTCATAATGGAACCAATGTCTGCAAGGTTATCATAAAGTTGTTGATCTGTCGTGGTTTGCGTTGAAGATTCAGCAAAAACATGTACTGGAACAGTAAAAGCAAGACTTGCAGCAATTAAAAATGTCAAAATTAGCGTCAAAAATCTTTTCACAATATATACCTCCATTTCTAATATATTAAGTTATAATTTCTTCGCTACTACAGTTTAATTATATCACATTGGTTAATCATAAAAATTTATCACATAATAAAGTTTCAAAGGTTTCCCTATACTGATAGAGAAACCTTTGAAACTTGAGCACCGTTATTTTCACAATGGAGTTTATATACTCTATAATCTATCTCCATGCTAGTATACACACTTCCTACTCCTTCTACTACTGTATCTACCTTATCTTCCGAGCAAATAGCCATAATTGTAGGACCTGCTCCACTTAAAAAAGCAGAATAAGCACCTGCTTCTAAAGCTTTTTCAAAACAGGCATACATTTCAGGTATAAGTTTAGAGCGGTATTTTTGATGGAGCATATCTTGAGAGGCAATCTTTAACAAATCGTACCTTCCACTAAACAAAGCAGCTGTCAAAAGAGAAGACCTACCTGTATTGAATACAGCATCTTTAAAATCTACTTTTTTGGGCAATATACTCCTTGCTATTTCCGTCTTTAAAACTTTTTTTGGAGTAAAAGTGATAAATTTTAAATCATTTTCTAATTCTTTTTTTACATAATAAGTACTTACCCCGTCAAAAACAGTTATATTTAATCCACCATTTAGAGCAGGACCTACATTATCGGCGTGTCCTTCCATGGAAGCTGCAAGGTTTAAAATCTCTTGGGATGTTAAAATACCTCCTGCAAGTTCATTTGCTGCTAACATCCCACCAATTACCGCCGCCGCACTACTTCCAAGACCACTGCCTATGGGAATACCATTTCTTATCTCTATTTTTAATCCCTCATATTGTGTCTCAGTTTTTTCAAAAACTCTTTTAGCCGCTTTATAGACGAGATTATCCTCAGTTGTTTCTATTTCTTTATAGTCATCTCCTGAAACCTCTATCAAGAGCCCTTCTTCTATAAATCCCATAGAAATTTCTGTATACAAATTTAGTGCCACTCCTATGCAGTCAAAACCCGGTCCCAAATTTGCTGAAGAAGCGGGAATTCTCACTTTTACCATGTCACTCTCCATATAAAACTTCCTCCAATGCTTTTAGATTCGCCTCTATCGTTTTTATCTCTCCACCTAATTTAACAGCAGTATCTGGATCCTTTAATCCATTTCCCGTTAAAACACAAACAACAGATTCTCCTTCTTTAAAAAATCCTTCCTTGTATTTCTTAATAACCCCTGCAATAGAAGCTGCTGAAGCAGGCTCTGCAAAAATACCTTCCTTCTTGGCTAAGAGCGCATAAGCCTCCAGTATTTCTTCATCTGTAACTTTGTCAATGAGTCCACCCGACTCATCTCTCGCAGCGACAGCCTTTTCCCAGCTAGCAGGGTTACCTATTCGTATCGCTGTTGCAATAGTCTCAGGGTTTTCAATTACTCTGTTTTCAACTATAGGTGCAGCCCCAGCTGCCTGAAAACCTAACATTTTAGGAAGTTTCTTTATTTTCCCCGCATTATAATATTCTTTAAAGCCCATCCAATAAGCTGTTATATTCCCTGCATTCCCCACAGGAAGCGCAACATAGGAAGGAGCATCTTTAAGTTCGTCACATATTTCAAAAGAAGCTGTCTTTTGTCCTTCTAACCTATAAGGATTTATAGAATTCACCAGCGTTATGGGAAATTTTTTTGAAATCTCTCTAACTAACCTCAAAGCATCATCAAAGTTTCCATCTATAGCAATAACCTTAGCACCATAAGCAATGGCTTGAGCAAGCTTTCCTAAAGCAATTTTGCCGCCAGGTATAAGTACAATGCTCTTGAGCCCTGCCTTTGCTGCATAGGCGGCGGCAGAAGCGGAAGTATTCCCTGTTGAAGCGCACACAACTGCATTAGAACCCTCTTCTTTTGCCTGCGACACTGCTACAGTCATACCCCTGTCTTTAAAAGAGCCTGTTGGGTTTAACCCTTCGTATTTCAGATATATTTTTATGCCTGGAAAAAGTTTTTGAAGATTTACAGCCTCATAAATTGGTGTATTGCCTTCTTTTAATGTAACTATGTTTTCCTCTTTTATTTTAGGCATAAACTCTCTATAAGCTTTTATTAGGCCTTCCCACCCCATTGACTATTCCCCCTCTACTCTTATGACACTTTCTATACTTTCTACTTCCCTCAGATTTTGTATTTCTTCCAGGGCTTCAAATACTTTCCCTGTATTCGCGATATGAGTGATCAAAACAATCTCCGCAGTATCCCCTAAAACCCCTTTTTGTACTACCGACAAAAGACTTATTCCTTTGTCTCCTAATATACCAGTAATTTTGCTCATTACGCCAGGTTTATCAAAGGCTATGAGCCTTATATAATATTTGGATACAGTATCCACAATAGGAAGAAGGTCTGCATCTTCGCACCCATTTTGAATTACAATATGGTTTTTTACATCCATTATGTCCGCAACAACTGCACTGGCAGTAGGCATCATACCTGCACCTTGCCCATAAAACATAACTTCCCCTACTGCATTTCCATCAACTAAAATAGCGTTAAAGACCCCATTTACCCCGCTTAAAGGATTGTCTTTTTTTATCATGACAGGATGTACCCATGCTTCTAAACTGTCTCTTTCATCAATTTTTGCGTAAGCTATAAGTTTTACATTGTACCCCAATTCTTCTGCATATTTTATGTCAAATTTAGAAATAGACTTTATACCTTTTGTGTAAATTTTTTCAGGCAAAATGAATTTGTTAAAAGCTAAAGTGCATAGTATGGCAAGTTTTCTTGCCGCATCAAAACCTTCCACGTCATCTGTCGGATCTGCTTCTGCATAACCTTTTTGCTGAGCTTCCTTTAAAACTTCTTCAAAGTCTAAACCTTTTTCTTTCATTTCTGTCAATATATAATTTGTAGTTCCGTTTAATATTCCTTTGATTTCGTATATTTTATTTGCTGCAAGACATTGTTTTAATGGCCTGATGATGGGAATACCACCACCAACTGAGGCCTCATAGAGAAGACTAACTTTATTTTCTGTCGCAAGTTTTATTAGCTCTTTACCGTGAACTGCTATGACTTCTTTGTTGGCAGTGACGACGTGCTTACCACTTTTGAGAGCTTTTATAATATAATCCAGAGCGGGATGTTCTTTCCCCATCACTTCTACTACTACATCTATTTCTTCATCTTCTAAAATGTCATCTGCATTAAAAGTTATTTTTCCTTCTGCAAGGGGTGTCCTCTTTTTATTGGGGTCTTTCACAAGTATCTTTTTTATCTCGATTTTCTCCCCTATCTTTTTTTCAATGTTTTTGCCGTTTTGGTTGATTAAATGAACTACGCCTGTTCCAACTGTTCCAAGCCCCATTAGTCCTATTTTCATTCATATCCCCCTTATTCTCCTAAAATTTCTATTTTCCTAACTCCGTTTTGACTGGATAGTTTCTCAAGGAAATTTTCCAAACTCATTTCCATGTACTGGGTATCAATAGAAATAGTTACGCTCGCAACCCCCATCGAAGGTATACTTTGATTTATAGTAACAACATTGCACCTCGCATCTGCCACAACGTCAAGAATAGAAGAAAGCACTCCTGGCATATGCTCTAATACCATAGATAAAGTTATGATTTTCCCTTTGCTAAATTTAGAAAAAGGGAAAACATAATCTCTATACTTGTAAAAAGCACTGCGAGATATGCCTACTTGTTTTACTGCTTCATTGATGGTTTTCACTTTGCCCGATTCTAATAATTCTTTCACTTTTAAAGTCTTTTTAAGAGAGTCCGAAAGGATTTCTTCTCTTATTATATAGAGTTTCCCATCTTCTCCCATGAATTTCACCTCCACTGTTTTTGTTGCATAAACATTATTCCATATATAGAATACATATTATCACATTAAATTATAAAAATCAATAGCAGTTTACGTTTACTAAACAAAAAAGCAATTGACAGAAACTAAAAATATGCTCTATAATTAACTAATAACTGCATAAATTGTTTGTTAAATTGCGTGTTTCTCCGCTTTTTAAAATAATTATTTAGTCAATTTTGCAATTTATTAGTTTTAAATTTGCAATTTTTTCTTTAACCAGTATTTTGAAAAGAATGTTGAATATATTATTGTTTTGTTTTAATATAATAGTAAAGTAATATATTATCACTTTAAAGTTTTAAATTTTTTATTTTATACTTTTTTATTATCTTCTATATTAGAAAAAGGGGGCATACGGTTTTTGTTTACAAAATTTTGTTTAATAGTTGCTATAAGGAGGTAGCTTAATGACAAATTCAAATGGACTTTTTAGGAAGAAAACTTTGGAAATGATATTAGCTGATACAGAAAGCGAACAATACAAACTAAAAAAATCATTAACAGCAATTGACCTTGTTGCATTAGGTATTGGCGCAATCATAGGTACTGGTATTTTCGTTATAACTGGGGTTGCTGCAGCAGAACATGCGGGACCTGCTATTATACTTTCTTTCGTGTTGGCTGGTTTGGCTTGTGCTTTTGCTGCAATCTCATACGCAGAATTCGCATCAATGTTCCCAATTGCAGGTTCAACTTATAGCTACAGCTATGTTGCATTAGGAGAAATCTTTGCGTGGATCATAGGATGGGACTTAATACTTGAATACGTCTTTGCACTTCCAGCAATAGCTTTGGGCTGGTCCGGTTATTTTACTAACCTTCTTGCAAGTATAGGAATAAATATTCCTGATTGGGCAGCTCATTCTGCTTGGCAAGGTCCAGGAGGACTTATAAATTTGCCGGCAATAGGCATTTTATTATTAGTGGCTGCACTTGTATATATAGGTACAAGAGAAAGTGCTACTGTCAATAATATAGCAGTTGCATTTAAAGTATTTGTCGTACTTTTCTTCATAGTAGTTGCAGTATGGCACGTAAAACCAGTAAACTGGCATCCATTCATGCCTTATGGATGGAAAGGGGTTTTTACAGGTGCAGCAATTGTCTTCTTCGCCTATATAGGTTTTGACGCAGTCTCAACCGCAGCTGAAGAAACAAAAAATCCTGCAAGAGATTTACCAATAGGAATATTGGGTTCTCTCGGCATTAGCACTATTCTTTATATAGCTGTTGCTGCAATACTCACTGGTGTAGTTTCGTATGCCCGGTTAAATGACCCAGCACCTGTTGCTAAAGCTCTTAACATAATAGGTTTGAACTGGGCAAGGGGCCTTGTATCCATTGGTGCTTTAACAGGTATTACGACAGTTTTGTTGGTTATGACATATGGTTCTACAAGAATAATTTTTGCAATGTCCCGTGATGGATTGCTTCCACCTGCTTTTTCAAAGCTTCATCCAAAATTTAGAACACCTACTTTGGCTATATATCTTATAGCAATAGCAACTTCTTTAGTGGCAGGCTTTTTACCAATAGGAATTATAGCAGAACTTGTTAATATAGGAACTATGCTGGCATTTGTACTTGTATCCATTTCGGTTATAGTACTAAGATATACACAGCCAGACTTGCCAAGAAAATTCAGAGCACCTGGTGTACCATGGACACCTCTTTTGGCAATTATATTTGTAGGTGCTTTGATGGCATCTCTCCCATGGGAGACATGGGTAAGACTTATAGTATGGCTTATAATAGGATTGATTATTTACTTCTCATACGGCAGACATCACAGCAAACTAGCTCAAGAAAAGCAACAGCTAAAATAAAGATACAAAAACAGGGCCTCGCAAAATAGGCCCTGTTTATATTTCTACTAAATCACTTTCAATATTTCTTAAAGCCATACGCACCTCAAATTTTACTCCTGATTTTTTAAGTACATTTGTAACAGTCGCAAAGGCAAGTTCTGGTCTGTTGTTATTTTGGCTTAAATGGCCTAAAAAAGCTATTCCTATCGCTTTCATTTTAAACAGCTTCATGAGAGTGTCTGCTGCAGCATCATTAGAAAGATGCCCTAAATTAGATAAAATCCTTTTTTTAAGAGGCCATGGATATGAACCATTGATAAGCATTTCTATATCATGGTTTGCTTCTAAAAGTACTATATCGGAACCTATAAGATGATTTGCAACACCTCTCGTCATGTATCCTAAATCAGTAGCAATGGAAATTTTTTTATCTCCACATTTAAAGGAAAAACCTACCGGTTCCACGGCATCATGAGACTTTTTAAAGGGCATTATTTTTACATCCCCAATTTCAAATTCTTCTCCTGTGGTAAAATAGAGTTTGTTTTTTTCGGAAATTTCTTTTATGTCTTTCTCCATTACCTCCCATGTAGCTTTATTGGCATATATAGGTATATTGTATCTCCTTGAAAGTACCCCGGCTCCGATAATATGATCTTTATGCTCATGAGTTATAAGAATGGCAGATAGACTTTTAGGGTTTATCCCTATGTTAAGTAATGCTTTTTCAATTGTTCTACCGCTTAAACCCGCATCAACAAGTATATGTACATCTTTATGATTTATGTAAATAGCATTTCCACTGCTTCCTGACCTCAAGGAACAAAACTTCATAGCCAATATACCCGCATTGCGGGTATCCCCCTTTCTTTTGCTATCACAATTAATTATAACAATTTTTCTAAGGCAAGTGAAGAAATTTTCTTTTTAAAGGAAAAGTAATTATTCACATTCGATCTGTGTGCAAATTTTTCATAGCTCAAAAATTCCTCATAATTCTAGCAGAAAGACTTTCAACATTAAATTATCAACATATTCACATGCATTTGTGGATAAGTTGATAATTTAAAAATATAAGAGGGGAATAACCCCTCTTATAGGGAAAGACCTAAATTACGTCCCTCAGAAATAGCGTGGACAATCTTTCTCACTTCTTTAGCATCTCCTATAACATGAAGCTTTTCTTGTGGTAAAATCTTACTAACCTCTTCGTAAAGCGAAGGATCTGGTTTTAAACCTACGGCTAAAACTATAGTATCGGGAAGTGGCAGCTCTTTTTCCCCTTCAGGTGTCTCCACCAAAAGGGCCTTTCCTACTTCCTTTAAACGAGTTTTTACATAAATTTCAACACCTCGTTCTTTTAAGCGCTTCATAATGAGAATCTTCTCAAAAACTCCCATGTCTCTTGCTACTTCCTCCAAAAGCTCAATAACCATTACCTTTTTGCCTTGTTCTGAGAGATAATCAGCAGTTTCCATGCCTATCAAGCCGCCACCAATTATAGCAACTTTATCGCCTGCTTGTTTTTCTCCTCTTAATACTTCCACAGCTGTCAAAAAGCCGTATTCTTTAAGTCCGGGAATAGGTGGTACAATTGGCTGTCCTCCTGTCGCAAAGACGACTTCGTCAGCCTCCCATTTTGCTATTTCTTCTGCTGTAACTTTATGATTAAGATTTAAAGTGACACCAACCTTTGGAAGTACCTCTTTATAGTATTCCACGATGCCTTTCAATTCTTCTTTGTGAGGAGGAACAGAACCGGGCAAAACTTGACCTCCGATCTCTCCTTTTTCCTCACAAATGTATACTTTATGTCCTCTTGCAGCAGCAGTATAAGCTGCTTCCAAGCCTGCAAGTCCAGCACCAATGATAAATACTTTCTTTCCAGGTTGAGGTGCTTTTTGTATTTCGATTTCCTCCTCCTTGCCAACTGATGGGTTGAAATTACAACCAAAACGGCGTCCTGCTCTTAATTCATCTAAACAGCCTTGGTGACAAGCAGCACAACGGCGTATTTCCTTGCTGCGTCCTGAGATAGCCTTTTCTACAAATAGCGGATCAGCCACCAAAGGACGTCCAAGAGCAACTAAATCAGCTTTGCCTGATACCAATATTTCTTCTGCCAATTCTGGCGTATTGATTCGCCCGACAGCGATAACAGGAATATTGACCTGTTCTTTTATTTTTGAAGCAAATTCCCATGCCAATCCTTTTTGCGTTCCCAAAGTTTGCAATGTAATAGCACCAGACTCACAGCTACTTCCTAAAGAAACATCAATAGCAGCAACACCTTTATCTTCTAATGCTTTAGCCAAACGGATCGCATCCTCTAATGTCCAACCTCCTGGCACAAATTCATCAGCACTAATGCGTACAATAATTGGAAAATCAGCACCTATCTCTTTCTTTATTTCATCTAATATTTCCATCCCAAAGCGAATTCTATTCTCAAAACTGCCACCATATTCATCCTCTCTTTTGTTAGTATGAGGTGACAAAAACTGGTGAATGAGATAACCATGTCCAAATTGAATTTCCAATGCATCTGCACCAGCTTCATAAGCTCTGACAGCAGCTTTTACGTAAGTATTTTGCCATTTCTTTATGTCCTCATGAGGTATTCCTTGTGGTTCAACTCCAATAGTTGGACAAGCTATTGGAGAAGGTGCGATAAGGGGTAATTTAGTTACCATTGGATTTGCTATCCGCCCCGCATGGTTGATGTAGACTGCGACTTTGCTACCAGCCTCCTGTATGGGGGTAATAAGGTGGCGAAGCCCCTCTACCATTGAATCATCATAAATACCTAATTGACGCGGAATTTCTTTCCCTGAAAGGTCTACATATGCTGATTCTAAAACAATTAAACCTACTCCCCCTTTTGCTCTATTGACATAATATTGAATTAGGTCCTCTGTAACCTGTCCCTCTGATGTAGCATAACCAGTTTTAACAGGCGCCATTACTACCCGATTTTTTAAATTTAAATTACCTATTTTTACTGGCTTTGTAAGCTCCATTATATCACTCCTTTAGTACAGTGTATTTTAAAATAATGTTCATAATTATTAAATTCGACATAAAATAGTCAATTCCTGCTTTGTTAAATTTTTGTCTTTGTTTGCTCTGAAATGTAAATTTTATATAATTATGTCTTCTCCGCCTTTTCTAAGCCCAAGGATTTCTCTTCCAGAATATTTGGTAGTCCGTAAAATATAAAAAATAACTGAATCCTCATCTTTGTCTATTATTCTTGAAAGCTCTATTTTTAGTTTTTTAAGATTGGCTTCTGATATTTCGCCTTCTAAAACAGAATTTTGGACCCAATGAAGGTATTTTCTGCAAGTCTTTAAAACTTTATTGACCCTTTTTTCATTCACATCGTATACTAAAATTAAAAACATATCTTATCACCTAAATTTACCATTGTGCAATAAAAGGCTTGTACTGTTCTTCTTCAATCAAGTGTTTTTCCAATTTATACAGCTCTAACCTTATAAGTCTTCTATAAGAAACATTGTTAGAAAGATTCCTGTGTTTAATAGTTGTAGCAAGCTTATCTTCAAATTCCTGCACAAATACTTTTTTCCCTTTTTCTTTAAGTAATAATCCTTCTGCATCTTCTTCAAAGTCTTCTTTAGTAACCATTTTTTTGCTAAGCAAGGTAAATATAGTCCTATCTACAATGATAGGCTTAAAAATCTCTGAAACATCAAGATTTAAAGAAAAACGTCTAAAATTGGTCGCATGCAAAAAACCTATTCTCGGGTCTAAGTGGGTTTTGTATATTTCACTTAAAGTTGTCGTATACATCAAAGAATTTCCAAAGCTTATCAATGTATTCAAAAAATTTTGAGGTGGTCTTTTGCTTCTAAAGTCAAACTTAAAATCTGGGTTTTGAATTATCTCATCAAAAGCCTTATAATAATATTCCCTAATATTACCTTCTATTGCCATTAATTCATTTATTGTGGAAGTTGAATCAACGCTCTCCCCTAATTTTTCTATGGAATAAATGACATCTTCCAAATCTTTGCCTCTATTTGAATAATATTTCAAAACTTGCCTTATATTCTTATAAGCTCCTTCGACAAATTTTTGAGCAAGATAAAGCCTTTTACTTCCATCATTATAGTGCTCAGCTTGTCTTAATATCATATAGCCTGAGTTTAAATGTTCTCTTGGATAATAAGACCCTACATAATATCCATAATGATTGAAAAAATGAAGTATAATCTCTGATTGTGTTAAAAACTCAAGAAGTCTTTTGTTAAGGCTTACTTCTCCAAAAACCATTATTTCAGAAGTATTTTCTACTGGTATAAATTTTCTTCCATTTTCTCCTTCAAAAAATAGAGTATTATCTTTTCTTTTTAATTCCCCATCTGAAAAAATATAAATCGTTTTTTTCATGACATACAAAACTCCTTATACCCACAATTTTTACAATATGGAATTTTTATAAAAGCAGGTGGCTTTTCTTTATATACTATATCTTTAATTTCTTCAATTGCCTTTATAACTTCTCTTTCAAATTCTGGTGTAAGTTCTACTACTTCCCTCTTCCTTTCTTCTGGAAAAAAAAGTTGCCCTTTTGCAGTTATTCCGCTTTGCTTTAACTTGTAGAGATAAAATAAAAGTTGCATTTTAGCACTATCTTCCGCTTTTGAACTTTTCTTTACCTCGCCAATTAAAATATTATCTTTTTCCATTCTCACAAGGTCTAATACCACATTTTCAAAATGAATCTTTTTTCTATCCCTTTGATAAGAATTTTCATCAATAAGCCTACCTATTTCAATATAAGGATGTTCTTGGTCAGGCACTATCTGATGTGCCATAAGCCAAACTTGCCTTTTACAAATGGTATAGCTTTGCATCAATGCCCCTGTAACCTCAAATTCCATAGTATCACCTATAGATTAAATTTTAATTTTATAAATATTTGCATAAATTGGCTTTTTTTATAAATATAAAAAATCATAATATACCTTTTAAGACTATTTAAAAAGTTTAATGTGCAAATACATTAATTTTTGCAGCCAATTCTTTAATCGGTATATCGTCAATTTTGAATTCATTTAAAAATTCCTCGATTGTATCATACTTTTTTTCTGTTTCTGGCTTATTATATTCACAAATATAGATTTTGTCATAATACAAAAGTGAATAATCTTTTCCTCCATACTCAAACCCTATTTCCCCCACCTTACTCAAATCCTCAATAAACTCCTCCAGCGATGAATAAGTATCATACACTTAAATCACCTTCATATCTTATTAATTTCCTATTTAAAATTACCCGAAGTTTAAATTACTTTGTACTACAATTATTCGCAATAAAAATTTAATTAAAAAATTTTAGTAAATTATTTGTACAATTCATCATATGTAGGCTAAAAACCTTTTAATCAAGTGTGGTTAAATTTTGAACTAATGGAGTTTCAATTCCTTATAGGTAGGCTAAAAACGCTTCTGTAAGCTCATTTACTGAAATACCAGTCTGATTGTTTCAATTCCTTATAGGTAGGCTAAAAACCCAGTTAAAACTGAGAAGTTAAAGAAAAGCTATAAATGTTTCAATTCCTTATAGGTAGGCTAAAAACTCCCTCTCTTCATTATGTCCCCAACTCATGTTCATGGTTTCAATTCCTTATAGGTAGGCTAAAAACCAATTTCCAAAAATGGAATATTTTTGCTCGTGGCAGGTTTCAATTCCTTATAGGTAGGCTAAAAACTTCCATGTGGCAGGGTCTTGGCATATTTTTCCACGGTTTCAATTCCTTATAGGTAGGCTAAAAACGAAACAGAACAGGAGCAAGACACAACAAAATCTTTGTTTCAATTCCTTATAGGTAGGCTAAAAACTAAGCCTAAAATGCCGGTTATTTTCGACTTTCAGCATGGTTTCAATTCCTTATAGGTAGGCTAAAAACCAGGGCTTGTACAGAAAAAACAATGGATTGCTGCCGAGTTTCAATTCCTTATAGGTAGGCTAAAAACATATCCGTATATGAGCAAGAATGAGGTAAGAATCAGGGTTTCAATTCCTTATAGGTAGGCTAAAAACTGCCGGTTTTAAGAGAAACATCAATCATAGAAGAAGTGTTTCAATTCCTTATAGGTAGGCTAAAAACAGGATTTACGCCCCGAACATCTACAAAAATTGTACAAGTTTCAATTCCTTATAGGTAGGCTAAAAACTTTTTCGGACATTAAAAGAAAATAGCTCTTTCTATCGTTTCAATTCCTTATAGGTAGGCTAAAAACAAAAAAATAAAAGGGATAAACGCAAGAACAGACGATAGTTTCAATTCCTTATAGGTAGGCTAAAAACTAATGTAGGCACTGATAGAGGGTTGACTATTTCATAGTTTCAATTCCTTATAGGTAGGCTAAAAACAGGAAATGCATAAGCTTTTAAATTGGAGAGAAGGGTTTCAATTCCTTATAGGTAGGCTAAAAACGTAAAGACATCACTTCCTACCTTTTCATTTGAGTTGTTTCAATTCCTTATAGGTAGGCTAAAAACATGGCTTGGGAATACGGCGTACGTACACCAAGTCTGTTTCAATTCCTTATAGGTAGGCTAAAAACTTTGAGCTCTTTCAATGACGGCTCATTTTTGCTTATGTTTCAATTCCTTATAGGTAGGCTAAAAACAAGTTCTATCAGCTCTATGAAGTAGAGATAGAGGAAACTGGTTTCAATTCCTTATAGGTAGGCTAAAAACCTAAGGCTTGTTTGTAGCTGTGATAAGCTCTATAGCTGGTTTCAATTCCTTATAGGTAGGCTAAAAACAAGAGTATACGACCCAGTTAAAACAGCGACAGGATAGTTTCAATTCCTTATAGGTAGGCTAAAAACGGAGAACCTGACCGCCAAAACGGAAATAACCTGTTTCCTGTTTCAATTCCTTATAGGTAGGCTAAAAACTCCTTAGGTATCGCAATCCTCGCTCTTGCACTCGGAGGTTTCAATTCCTTATAGGTAGGCTAAAAACAGTTGCTGTCGGGTCAGAATAATAACCGCTATTGCTGTTTCAATTCCTTATAGGTAGGCTAAAAACTTTGTATGTAGTGTAATCTAATTGGCCACCTTGCGAGTTTCAATTCCTTATAGGTAGGCTAAAAACGAAAAGATAGGTAATAAAGAGAAGTATTATAGGTAGTTTCAATTCCTTATAGGTAGGCTAAAAACTCTAATGCTTCATCCTCACTTAATCTTTCATCTACAGTTTCAATTCCTTATAGGTAGGCTAAAAACTGTAGAGTTCTGTGGAGTTTTATCCAGCCTTTCATTGTTTCAATTCCTTATAGGTAGGCTAAAAACATGCTTTGTCCAATCCTAAGGCATGTAAATACAATGTTTCAATTCCTTATAGGTAGGCTAAAAACCTGACATTTTCATAAGCGTACACATCAACTCTGGTGGGTTTCAATTCCTTATAGGTAGGCTAAAAACCAATCGTTACGCTTTCCGCTGCTGTGCCGTTGTTTAGTTTCAATTCCTTATAGGTAGGCTAAAAACAGGCACAAACAGAAATGACAAAAACAAAAGTATTGTTGTTTCAATTCCTTATAGGTAGGCTAAAAACAAAATATTTTCAGCAGCAAAAGATAAGCGCTGCTAAGTTTCAATTCCTTATAGACTCCCATGCCGCAAATGCGGCACCAGCAGAGGATGAAAATGTCCTTTTTTGATGATATAATCAGTACAGCGGCTGGTGAAGAAAGGTCGTTCTTACCTTGGTGCTTTGAGCCCGACTCAT
>Ga0207430_10177_pt1 | contig 24268 bp, 23 predicted proteins | sample YelNatsi3bottle8_FD_187544 | JGI IMG/M metagenome (GOLD analysis project Ga0207430, IMG submission 187544) | Hot spring thermophilic microbial communities from Obsidian Pool, Yellowstone National Park, USA - site 3 bottle 8 (SPAdes) (version 2) | ecosystem: Environmental > Aquatic > Thermal...
AACACTAAGAGGGATAGAAAAAGTGTCCATGCAAGCGATGCTTGTTTGTGCTTGCTTTAACTTAAAGAAGATGGCAAATTGGATGTGGAAGAAGGGACAAAACGGCCCTGGAAAGGGCAAAAATTTCTTTGTATTTATAAAATATTTATCAAAAATGCTTGTAAAAATACTCAAACCCCACTTTTCGTTTTTTGAAAAGTGGGGTTTGTCGACGGTCTGAAAAAACACCCGCAAGGGTGTTTTTTATTATTGATTTGAAGCTTTGTTTAATTTTAAAGTAAGTCTTGACTTATATCTTGCTGCTGCGTTAGCGTGAATTACTCCTTTAGCGGCTGCTTTGTCAATCTTTTTGATAGCTTCAACAAGTAAAACCTTTGCTTCTTCCATATTTCCATTTTGAAGTGCTGCTAAGAACTTTTTAATAGCTGTTCTCATTGATGATTTAACCATTTTATTTCTTAGAGTTCTCTTTTGTGTTTTCTTTATTCTTTTTATAGCTGATTTTATATTTGCCATTGACTACCCTCCTCAACAATTTTTATCTTTAAGCCAGCAGTTGGGGAAACGGCGAAGGGTCGAGCATACTACAACAAGTAGTATTATAACATTAATAATTTTGGTTTTCAAGCAAAATATGTTTTTTTTATACAATATTTTTAAGTTTTTCATAAATAGAGTATATGAAATATGATTATGGGAACTATATATTATAGAATTTAAATATTAAAGAGGGTGGTTAAATGTTTAATGTTAGGACTGACCTTGCTATAGAAGCAAGAGAAATATATAAACAAGGTAGCAATAGAGAAGTCCCGGGAGTTTCAGTTGATGTTAATAATGAAGATGAAGACATAAAAATAACAATAGTAAAGGTTTTAGATGAAGTAGGGGCAAGGATTATAGGAAAACCTATAGGTAGTTATATTACTATGGAAGTTCCTAAAATAAGGCATTATGATGCAGAATTTCATGATAGATTAGGCAAATCTCTTGCAAAACAACTTTCAAATCTTATAAATCTAAAAAAAGATGGAACGGTGTTAGTAGTTGGGCTTGGTAACTGGAATGTAACCCCTGATTCTTTAGGTCCAAAAGTAGTATCTAAGTTATTTATAACAAGACATTTAAAACAGTATATGCCACAGTATCTTGAAGAAGGAATAAATCCTGTATGTGCTATATCGCCGGGAGTATTAGGAATTACAGGTATAGAAACTGCAGAAATAATCCAAGGAGTTGTAGAAAAGGTAAAACCGGATGTTATTATTGCCATTGATGCTTTAGCATCCAGAAAGATGGAAAGAGTTGTTACAACCATTCAAATTGGAGATACTGGAATAAATCCAGGTTCAGGAGTTGGAAATAGAAGGATGGAATTATCTCAAAAAACGCTTGGGGTGCCAGTAATTGCAATTGGGGTTCCTACTGTAGTTGATGCTGCGACTTTGGCTAATGATACAATTGATCTTATGATTGATTCTTTAATAAAACAAAGCCAAAATGACAAGGATTTTTACAATATGTTAAAAAATATAAACAAAGATGAAAAATATACTTTAATAAGGCAGATATTAAATCCATATATAGGAGATTTAATGGTTACTCCAAAAGAAATAGATAGCCTTATTGAGGATATATCTAAAGTGATTGCCAATGCTATAAATATTGCTGTTCATCCTGGAGTTGGGCTTGAGGATATAAATAAGTATATTCATTAATTTTGACACCGAAAGGTGTCTTTAATTTTTTGTTTTATTATCAAAGATAAAATCATATAAATGTTACGAATAGTTTTAAAAGGGGAAGATGGGGATGCATAAGAGGTTAGATTGGAAATTAATTTTGGAAGTTTTAGCAAAACTTGTATTGTTTTTTGCTTTTTTTAGGATAATTATTCCGTATATTTTTCCTATTGGTTTTATAATTTTTAATTCGAAATATAAAACTAATTCTTATGAGTTTTTATTATCTCAAAGCATACCTATAATTTCTTGTTGTATTGAAGATGATGAAGAAGACATAAATTTAATCTCTATAGTATTAAAAAGTTTTATAGGAATTGATATTTCAGATTATAGAAGTATTTTAAATGTTAGCATACCTGTGATGGGACAGATAGAAGAACAAATATTAGCTATTAAGGAAGATGGACCTGTTGTTATTATTCCAAGGGTAGCACAAAATACAGAAGATAAAGAAAATGCGAGCAGTGCCAGTGAAGGACTTAACATAAAAGAAAGAAAAGAAAATCCCCCTAAGAAGAGAAACTTAGATCCTACAAAACCTTTGATTTTAATTTATCATACCCATACTACTGAGGCTTATAACCCTGATGGAAAAGGTTCTAATTTTACTGTAGATCCTAATTATAATATGATAAGGGTTGGCGAAGAATTAAAAAAGGAGCTTGAAGAAAAATATGGAATATCAGTTATTCATGATACTACATTTCATGATGTTCCTAAAAGAGAAGGAGCTTATTTAAAATCTAGACCGACGGTTCAAAGGTATTTAAAAAAATATAATAGCTTTAAGATAATAGTAGATTTACATAGAGATGCTAATGTTTCAAGGAATAAAAGTACAGCGGTAATAGGAAGCGAGAGGTATGCAAGAATTATGTTTGTTGTTGATACTTTACATAAAAATTATACTAAAAATAATGTTTTAGTATCTAAAATAAATGATAAATTTAATTACTTATACCCTGGATTTTCAAGAGGAATAATGTATAAAAAGTCTAAAATACATTATAATCAAGATCTAGCTTCAAATATAATTCTTATAGAGGTAGGTTCAAATGAAAATTCTCTTGAAGAAGCTTTAAATTCAGCTAAAATAATAGCTAGGGTTTTAGCAGAGTGTATAGAATAACTTGTTTTCTCATTTATTTACATAATGTCGATTTTAATATATAATTATTAAATAGTAAAATCCAAGGAAATAAAGCATTCTACCTATGAGGAGGATATATATGGCAAGCGATAGACAAAAGAAAATTAGGAACTTTTGTATAATAGCTCATATAGACCATGGAAAATCTACGTTGGCAGATAGATTAATAGAAAAAACAGGAACACTAACTCAAAGAGAAATGGAAGATCAGGTTCTTGATACTATGGAACTTGAAAAGGAAAGAGGTATAACTATAAAAGCACAGGCTATAAGACTTGTTTATACAACGGAGGATGGCGAAGAATATATTTTAAATCTTATTGATACTCCAGGTCATGTTGACTTTAATTATGAAGTTTCAAGAAGTTTAGCTGCCTGTGAAGGGGCTTTATTAGTTGTAGATGCAACTCAAGGTATACAAGCTCAAACCCTTGCTAATTGTTATTTAGCTCTTGAGCATAACCTTGAGATAATTCCTGTGATTAATAAAATAGATCTTCCAAGCGCAAGGCCAGATGAAATTAAAAAAGAAATTGAAGAAGTTATAGGTTTAGATTGTTCAGATGCACCTCTTATTTCTGCAAAAGTAGGTATTGGTATTGATGATGTATTGAAGGCTATTGTAGAAAAAATACCTTGCCCTGAAGGCGATGAAGATGCACCATTGAGGGCTTTAATATTTGATAGTTATTATGATTCATACAAAGGGGTTATTTGTTATATAAGAGTTAAAGAAGGAACTATTAAAAAAGGAATGAAAATAAAGCTTATGGCTTCTAAAAAGGAATATGAAGTTACAGAGGTCGGAATATTTAGGCCTCAATATATGGAAGTTCCTGAGCTAAAGGCAGGAGATGTTGGATATGTTTGTGCTAGCATAAAAAATGTTAGAGATGCAAGGGTTGGAGATACTATAACAGAAGCAGAAAGAGAAGCAAAGGAGCCACTTCCAGGATATAGGCCTGCTGTTCCTATGGTATTTAGTGGTTTTTACCCAACTGACAGCTCAAAATATGAAGAGTTAAAAGAAGCTTTAGAAAAGTTACAGCTTAATGATGCTGCCCTTGTATTTGAACCTGAAACATCTGTTGCTTTAGGTTTTGGTTTTAGATGCGGATTTTTAGGATTGTTACACATGGAGATTATACAAGAGAGATTAGAGAGGGAATATGATTTAGATATAGTAACAACTGCTCCAAGTGTTATATATAGAATTATAAAGAAAAATGGAGAAGTTATAGAGCTTACAAATCCCACTAACATGCCTTCACCAACTGAAATAGATTATATGGAAGAGCCTTATGTAAAGGCTACAATAATTACTCCTTCAGAATATGTAGGAGCAGTTATGGAGCTTTGTCAAAGCAGAAGAGGAGTTTTTAAAAATATGGAATATATAGAAACTACAAGAGTAATGCTTCATTATGAAATGCCTTTAAATGAAATAATCTATGATTTCTTTGATTCTTTAAAATCAAGAACTAAAGGTTATGCATCTTTAGATTATGAATTTATAGGATATAAAGAATCAGACCTTGTAAAACTTGATATACTATTAAATGGAGATCCAGTAGATGCTCTTTCACAAATTGTTCCTAGGGAAAAGGCATATCAAAAAGGAAGGGCAATTTGTGAAAAGTTAAAGGAAATTATTCCAAGACAATTATTTGAAATTCCAATACAGGCAGCTATAGGTTCTAAAGTAATTGCAAGAGAAACAGTTAAGGCTTTAAGAAAGGACGTTCTTGCCAAGTGCTATGGTGGAGACGTAACTAGAAAGAAAAAGCTTCTTGAAAAGCAAAAAGAAGGAAAAAAGAGAATGAAGCAAATAGGAACAGTTGAAGTTCCACAAGAAGCTTTTATGGCAGTATTGAAGGTGGAATAATGGAGAGAGCACTTTATGTTCATATACCTTTTTGTTTAAAAAAATGTCTTTATTGTGATTTTTATTCTATAACTGATCTTACGTTACAGGATTGTTATATTGATGTATTATTAAAGGAAATTAAAGAAATTGAAGATAAAGAATTAAAATCTATTTTTATTGGTGGGGGAACCCCCACTGTTTTATCTAAATACAACCTAGAAAGATTACTTAAAAATCTTTCTAGGTTTGATTTTAAGGAGTTTACAGTTGAGGCGAACCCCGGAACTTTGAATGAAGAAAAATTGCTCTTATTAAAGGATTATGGAGTAAATAGGTTATCAATAGGGCTTCAAGCTGTTCAAGATAATCTTTTAAAAAGGCTTGGAAGAATACACAATTTCAATGATTTTTTAAATAATTATGAAATGGCTAGAAAAATAGGGTTTAAAAATATAAATGTAGATTTAATGTTTAACATTCCAGAACAGAGTATTGATGATTGGATGGATACATTGAATAAAATTGTAGATTTAAATCCTGAACATATTTCTATATATAGTCTTATTTTGGAGGAAGGAACAGTATTTTATGATTATTATCAAAAAGGAGAGCTTAGTATTTCAGATGATGAAATAGATAGACAAATGTATCATTATGCTGTTGAATTTTTAAAAAGTTATGGTTATGAGCATTATGAGATATCAAATTTTGCAAAAAAAGGTTTTGAATGTATACATAATTTAACTTACTGGAATGAAGAAGAGTATTATGGAGTAGGAGCTTCAGCTCATTCATTTATAGATAGTTATAGATATGCTAATGCTTCTGATATAAAAGAATATATCACTAGTAGGTATTTAAAAAGAGAAAAAATATATATATCAAAGGAAGAACAAATGCAGGAATTTATGATTCTCGGGCTTAGAAAGATTAAGGGAATTTCAAAAAAAGATTTTAAAAATAGATTTAATGTTGATATAATTGAAGTTTATGGTGATAAGATATCTAAACTTTTAAGACAAGGATTAGTATTTGATAATGGAGAATTTATTTCTTTAACTTCTAAGGGATTAGATGTTGCAAATCAGGTTTTTTTAGTTTTTTTGTAAATAGGCCTTTTTTAGGCCTATTTTTGTTTAAAGGATTTTTTGTTTTTTTATAGAATATTAATAGTAGAAAAGATATTTAAAAGCAGGTGATATAGAATGCAACTTAAAAGGATATACAAACTAGGGGTTGTTGTTGCAGCAATTGCTTTATCGCTAAAGGCTTTTATAAATACTAATATAAAAAGTTTTGATGTGTTGCTTTTTTTGGTTTTTGCAATTTTTGTTACTATGATAATGGGATATTTTACTATATTGGTAGGAGAGATAAAGTTTGATTTTACAGAAACCGTGACTTTGTTTATTTATTTAATGTTTGGAGTTAATTTAGCGGTTGTGTTTGAATTTATATGTGATTTTTTAAGGCTTTTTGCTGATGTTTTTTATAAAGAAGAAGAGTTTAACTTATGTGTTTTATATAACAAGCTTATATTTCCATTTGCTGTATTTTTATCAGGAAGTTTAAGTGGATATATCACTAGTTATTTTAATTTACCTTTTATACAAAGAACCATTTTTTTAGCTACTATATTTGAATTTTTGTTTTTAAATTTTAATATTTTATTTATTTTGTTAGATGGCAAAAAGCTAAGAATAAATTTAAATATGTTGTTATTTAATTTTATAGTAGCAGTTATTTTAGGGGTATTGTTATATTTTATAGATCTTAAAATAGGAAAATATGGAACTTTTCTAATGTTTATAATTTTGATTACTCTAAGTTATTGTTTTTATCTTTTAAAAAGGCTTGAGTTTAAAAATATCATAATAAAAAATATACTTAGTGTTAGTGAAGGCCTAATAAAGCATGGTGATTTAAAGATAAAATGTGATAATTTTCTTTTAAATTTAAAACGTATCTTGCCATATGATGTTGCAGCTATATATTTTTTTGATTATGAAGGAGATGATGTTGTATTACCCATATCTTTTTATTGTCCTAAAGGATTAAATATAGATGAGTTGGATTTAAATATAAGAAACGGTTATACGATTAAAGTTATTTTAGAAGGAGAAATATATATAAGTAGAAATATTAGAAAAGATAAAAAAGTATTAATAATCGGGAGTTTGCTTAACTTTATTAAAACTGCTATATTTGTTCCTATAATGGTTGATAATAAACTTAGGGGATTAATATTTTTAGGTGGCAAGATACATTTGCCTAATTTACTTTTATATGACATAAAAGAACCTTTATCTATATTAGCTAAGCAAATGTCCCTAGCTTTTAACAATTATAGTTATTTTTTAAATATTAAAAAAGAAACTGAAATGGATGCGTTAACAGGATTATATAATAGAAGAAAATTAAATGAAGAGGTTAATAATTTAATTAGAGAAAATATGGTATTTTCTATTGCAATTTTTGATATAGATAATTTTAAAAAAATAAATGATACTTATGGACATTTAGTTGGAGATAAAATATTAATGATGTTTGCAGATATTGTAAAAAAGTTGGTAAGGAAAACAGATGTAGTTTGTAGATATGGTGGAGAAGAAATCGTGATTATACTCAATGGTTTGACTAAGGAACAAGCATACTTAGTTGCAGAAAGAATAAGAAAGTATATTCAAGAATATGAATTTATTGTAGACAATTATAAAATTGATATTACTATTTCAGGAGGAGTTACATCTTTTCCAGAAGATGCTAATAATATGATGGAGTTAATTCAAAAGGCAGATTCTGTTTTATATAAAGAATGTAAAGCAAAAGGGAAAAATAAAGTTGCCGTTTATTTATGTTAACCCTCTTTTTACATTTTAAAAAGAGGGTTTTGTTTTCAATATTTTTTATAGAATATATTGACAAATTGTAATGATAGTGCTATTTTTTATCTTAGGGTTAGCACTCACTTTAATAGAGTGCTAATAAGGAAGGAGGTGGGAGCATGGAATTAGGAGAAAGAAAAAGGTATATACTAAAGGCTATAGTTGATGACTACATTGAAACAGCAGAACCTGTTGGATCAAGGACGATAGCTAAGAAATACGAAATGGGGATAAGCTCCGCCACCATAAGAAATGAAATGGCTGACTTAGAAGAGTTAGGTTACTTAGAACAGCCTCATACTTCAGCTGGAAGAATACCTTCAGATAAAGGATATAGATATTACGTTGACAAGTTGATAAATATAAAAAGCCCATCTCCCGAAGAAGCTGCAGAAATAAAGAAAATCCTTCAATTTGCAACTATGTGTGAAATAGATAATATAATAAGAAGAACGACTAAATTGTTATCTGAAGTTACTAAATATACTGCTGCAGTTTTAACTCCTTCAGTAAAAAAAAGTGCAGTAAAATCAATCCAACTTGTTCAGGTTAATGATAATGAGGTATTAGCAATAGTTGTCACTGATACGGCAATTATAAGACATGTTTTAATTAAGCTTCCTAGAAAAATAGAACAGGATATGTTATTAAAAATAAATAATATGCTTAATGATAAGCTTAAAAATCTTACAGTTGAACAGATAGATTTATGTGTGATTAACCAGATTTTAATGGAACTTGGAGGATACAACGAAATTTTAAATGCTATAATTCCGGTTTTATACGATTCTTTAAAATCTGTAGATTGTGAAGTTTACTTAGAAGGAGCAACAAATATTTTTAAATATCCTGAATACAATGATATTAATAAAGCTAGAAACTTTTTAGCTCTTTTAGAAAGAAAAGAAACTTTAATAGATATTTTTTCAGATGATGGAGAAACTTTAAAAGTTTCTATTGGAAAAGAAAATAATAATGAAAATGTTAAAGATTGTAGCGTAATAAGGGCTTCATATATGATAGGAAATAAAGTGGTTGGAACCATAGGTGTTATTGGTCCAACAAGAATGGATTATTCAAAAGTAATAGGAATGTTAAAATTTATAGCAGATAACCTTAATGAAATTTTAAGAAACTCATTTTAAAAGGTGGTGGCTTTATGGCAAATGACCAAAACTTAAATGAAAAAGAAGAACAAAATATTGAAAATGATGTTATTGAAATAGAAGAAATTAGTGAAGAAAAATCAGTTGATGAATCTACGGAAAATAACACAAAAGTAGAAATTGATGAAAAGGATAAGCAAATTGAAGAATTAAAACAAAAACTTTTAGAAAAAGAAAATGAATGCCAAAGTTATATTGATTTACTAAAAAGGACTATGGCTGATTTTGATAATTTTAGAAAAAGAACTCAAAAAGAAAAGGAAACTATATATACAGATGGTTTTGTAGATGCTATAAGAGAACTTTTACCTATACTTGATAATCTTGAAAGAGCGATGGTTCATGTTGAAGGTGATTCTAATCCATTAACAGAAGGAATACAAATGACTTTAAAGTTATTCAAAGATACTTTGCAAAAAATGGGAGTTGAGGAAATCAAAGCAGAGGGAGAAAAATTTGACCCCCATTTTCATAATGCAATAATGCATGTTCAAGATGAAAACTTTGATGAAAATGTTGTTATTGAAGTTTTTCAAAAAGGATATAAATATAAAGATAAAATAATAAGACACAGTCTTGTTAAGGTAGCAAATTAAGAAAGGGAGGATGAGTTATGGGTAAGGTTATAGGAATTGACTTAGGAACTACCAATTCATGTGTTGCTGTCATGATTGGTGGAGAACCTGTTGTTATACCAAACTCTGAAGGGGCAAGAACTACGCCATCTGTTGTAGGTTTTAAACCAAATGGAGAAAGAATAGTAGGTCAAGTTGCAAAAAGACAAGCAATAACTAATCCAGAAAGAACAGTTATATCAATTAAAAGACATATGGGAACAAATTATAGGGTAAAGATTGATGATAAAGAATATAGTCCAGAAGAAATATCAGCAATGATTCTTATGAAGCTAAAGGCTGATGCTGAAGCTTACCTTGGAGAACCAGTTACACAGGCAGTTATTACAGTTCCTGCATATTTTAATGATAGCCAAAGACAAGCAACTAAAAATGCAGGAAAAATAGCAGGACTTGAAGTTTTAAGAATTATAAACGAACCTACAGCAGCGGCTTTAGCATATGGTCTTGATAAAATGGATAAAAATCAAAAGATATTAGTTTATGACCTTGGTGGAGGAACTTTTGACGTATCAATTCTTGAAATAGGCGATGGTGTATTTGAAGTTAAAGCAACAAATGGAAATACTCATCTTGGTGGAGATGACTTTGACCAAAGAATAATGGATTATATAATGGATACATTCAAAGCTGAAACAGGTATAGATTTAAGAAATGATAAGATGGCTCTCCAAAGATTAAAAGAGGCTGCAGAAAAAGCAAAAATAGAATTATCATCAATGCTTCAAACTGAAATAAATCTTCCATTTATAACTGCTGATGCTACAGGTCCAAAACATATAAATATGACTTTAACAAGGGCGAAATTTAATGAATTAACAGCAGACCTTGTTGAAGCAACTATTGAACCTATGAGAAATGCTTTAAAGGATGCAGGACTTACAATTAATGATATAGATAAGGTTATATTAGTTGGTGGTTCAACAAGAATACCAGCAATTCAAGAAGCTGTAAGAAACTTTACAGGAAAAGAACCAACTAAAGGAATAAATCCAGATGAAGCTGTTGCAATTGGAGCTGCTATTCAGGCTGGAGTATTAACAGGAGAGATAAAAGATTTATTGCTTCTTGACGTTACTCCATTATCCCTTGGTATAGAAACATTAGGAGGAGTATTTACAGTTCTTATACCAAGAAATACTACTATACCAACAAGAAAAAGCCAAATATTCTCAACAGCTGCAGATGGTCAAACTTCTGTTGAAATACATGTTCTACAGGGCGAAAGGCCAATGGCTAAAGACAACAAAACCCTTGGTAGATTTACTTTATCAGGTATTCCACCAGCACCACGTGGAGTTCCACAAATTGAAGTTACTTTTGACATAGATGCAAATGGTATATTAAATGTATCAGCTAAGGATTTAGGAACAGGAAAGGATGCAAAGATTACAATAACTGCATCAACTCACTTAACAGATGAAGAAGTTGAAAGGGCAATAAAAGAAGCTGAAAAGTATGCAGAAGAAGATAGGAAGAGAAAAGAAGAGATTGAAATAAGAAACAATGCAGATTCATTGATTTATCAAACAGAAAAGACTATGAAAGATCTTGGAGATAAGTTAACTGAGGCTGAAAAATCCAAGATACAAGAAAAGATTAAGAAGCTAAAAGATGCGTTAAACGGAACAGATGTGAATGCTATAAAGGCTGCTTCAGAAGAATTAACTCAATCTTTCTATGAAATTTCATCAAGAATATATTCTCAATTTAACCAAGGATCTAACCAAGGAGGCTTCAATCAACAAGGACCAAACGATGATATAAAGGTTGACTATGATGTTAAGGACGGTAAATAAGAGGGATTTTAATCCCTCTTTTCTCTATGTGAAAGGTGGTGAAACAGATGCCAAAGGATTATTATGCTATACTTGGAGTAGATAGAAATGCAACAGATGAGGAAATAAAAAAAGCCTTTAGAAAACTTGCACTGCAATACCATCCAGATAGAAATCCTGGTAACAAAGAAGCTGAGGAAAAGTTTAAGGAAATAAATGAAGCTTATCAAGTTCTTTCAGACCCTCAAAAGAGGGCTCAGTATGATCAGTTTGGAACAACTGATTTTTCAGGTCAAGGTTTTGATTTTTCTAATTTTGGTGGTTTTGGTGGCTTTGAAGGTTTTGGAGGTTTTTCAGATATATTTGGAGACATATTTGGAGACTTTTTTGGCACTTCTAAAAAACAAAAAAGTGGTCCACAAAGAGGAGCTGATATAGAGTATACTTTAAATCTTTCTTTTGAAGAAGCTGCTTTTGGAGCTAAAAAGGATATAGAGATTTTTAGATATGAAACTTGTGATATTTGTAATGGAACAGGTGCTAAGCCTGGAACTTCTCCAAGAACTTGTGATAGATGTCATGGAACAGGACAAATGAAAATTGAAAGAAGAACCCCTTTTGGTAGTTTTGTAAGTATAACAACTTGTGACAAATGCCGTGGTGAAGGAAAGATTATAGATACTCCATGTTCTGTATGTAGTGGAAGAGGAAAGGTTAGAAAAAAGAAAATCATTACAGTTAATATACCAGCAGGTGTTGATAATGGAATGACTATTCCATTAAGAGGGGAAGGAGAACCAGGTGTTAGAGGTGGTCCTCCAGGGGATTTATATCTTCATATTAATGTAAAGCCTCATAAGATATTTAAAAGACAAGGTAGCGATATATACTGTACTATTCCTGTTAGTATAACGAAGGCAGCATTAGGTGGAGAGATTACTGTTCCAACTTTAGAAGGAGAGGAAAAATATAATTTACCAGAAGGAACTCAGCCGGGAACTATAATAAGGCTTAAAGGGAAGGGTATTCCAAAACTTAGAAGCAATTCAAGAGGAGATTTGTATTTTGAAATTAAAGTTGAAGTTCCAAAGAAGTTAACAGAGCGTCAGAGGGAATTGTTAAAAAAGCTTGCTGAGGAATTTGGAGAAACCGTCTCAGAGCATAAAAAATCCTTTGTAGATAAATTTAAGGATGCATTTGGAGTATGAGTCCCTGGAAACAGGGACTTTATATTGTACTTGCAGTTATTTTATATTTGAATTAATATATTGCTTGATGAATTGAAAAAGGAGTTGATTTTATGAAGGGAAAATGGATAGAGATAAAGGTTGTTACAAGTCCATCAGCTATAGAAATGGTAAGTGCCATATTCTATTCTTTAAATGTTAAAGGAGTAGTCATAGAGGATCCAAATGATATTTTAGAAAAACAAAAAACTCCAGGTTGGGATTATGTTGATATGAAGTTATTAGAACATGGAGAAAAGGCAGCTGTTATAAAAGGATATTTTAGTGATGAGGATAACGTAGGTAATATTATTAAGTATATTGAAGAGAAGATTGATGAGTTAAAGAATGAAGGATTTGACCTTGGAGAAGGAAGGATACTTGTTAATGCTGTATATGAAGAAGATTGGGCTAATTCATGGAAAAAATATTATAAAGTTACAAAGGTAGGTCAAAGGTTAGTTATAAAACCTAGATGGGAAAAATATGTTGAAAAAGAAGGAGATATAGTAATTGAGTTGGATCCAGGAATGGCATTTGGGACAGGAACCCATGAGACTACTATTTTATGCTTAGAACTTCTTGAGAAGTATATAAAAGGTGGAGAAGTTGTCTATGATATAGGAACGGGTTCTGGAATTCTTTCTATTGCTGCAGCCAAGTTAGGAGCTGAAAAGGTAATTGGTGTTGATATAGATGAGGTAGCGGTAGATGCAGCAAGAGAAAATGTTGAATATAATAAAGTTAAAAATGTCGAAATAAGGCATGGGAATTTAACAGATGTTCTGGATGACAAAGCAGATATTATTGTTGCCAATATAATTGCTGATATTATTATAAAGATGACCTCTTCAGCTAAAAAATTTCTTAAAGATGGTGGCTTGTTTATAATATCTGGAATAATTCAGGATAGAAAGATGGATGTTTTAAATGAACTTGGAAAAAACAATTTTGAGATTATTGAGGTTAAAGAAATGGGAGAATGGATAGGAATTGTTGCAAAAAATTTGTAAAGGGGATGAGGTATGCATAAGTTTTTTGTTTTACCTGAAAAAATAGATTATCCTAACATTTATATAACAGGGGAAGATGTTGACCATATAGTTAAAGTTTTAAGGCTTAGAAAAGGTGATAAGATACAAGTTTGTGACGGAAACGGTAATGAGTATATTTGTGAGATTACTTCCAGTGATAAAAAGGAAGTTATATGTAATATAATTGAATCTTTTAAAAATCAAAGTGAACCACCTATAAATATAACACTTTATCAAGGGCTTCCTAAGGCTCAAAAAATGGATTTAATTGTTCAAAAGTGTGTTGAAGTAGGGGTTGTAAGGATTGTTCCTGTTATGACTAAAAGAGTTGTAGTAAAAACAGAAGGAAAAGATTTGAAAAACAAACTAGAAAGATGGCAACGTATTGCTTACGAAGCAGCCAAACAAAGCAATAGAGGAATTATTCCAAAGGTTGATAATATAATGGATTTTAAAGAAGCAATTGAAGATATGAAACAAAATGATTTAATTATAGTTCCATATGAAAAAGAAAGATTGCGAGGAATAAAAAAATTAAGAGAAAGAAATGATATTAAAGACGTTGCAATTTTTATAGGTCCAGAAGGAGGATTTGAAGATAAGGAAATAGAATACTGTTTAGATAATGGAGCTATTCCTGTAACATTAGGACCAAGAATTTTAAGAACAGAAACTGCAGGTTTTATAACATCAGCATTGGTTTTATATGAATTAGGGGACTTAGGAGGAGAAATATGAGAAAAGTTGCGTTTTATACATTGGGATGTAGAGTTAATACATATGAAACTGAAGCTATGGCTGAAAAATTTATAAAAAATGGTTATGAAGTTGTAGATTTTGATGATTTTGCAGATGTTTATGTTATAAATACTTGTACTGTAACTAACGTGGGGGATAGAAAATCAAGACAAATTCTAAGAAGGGCTAAAAAGAAAAACAAGGATGCTGTGGTTGTAGCTGTGGGATGTTATGCACAGGTTGCTCCAGAGGAAGTTGAAAAAATTGAAGATGTTGATATAATAATTGGCACTAAAGATAAGGGGAAAATAGTAGAATTTGTAGAGGAGTTTTTAAAAAATAAGAAAAAAATTAAACACGTTGAGAATGTAATGAGTATAAGAGAGTTTGAAGAGCTAGAGATAGATGAATATCAGGATAAAACTAGAGCGTTTTTAAAAATACAAGATGGTTGTGATAAGTTTTGTTCTTATTGTCTAATTCCTTATGCAAGAGGTCCTGTAAGAAGTAGAGATCCTGAAAATATTTTAACTGAAGTTAAGAAGCTTGCTGAAAATGGGTATAAAGAGGTTATATTATCTGGTATACATGTAGCTTCTTATGGTAAAGATTTAAAAGGTATAGATTTAATTGATATAATTGATATGGTATCTAAGATTGATGGAATTGAAAGGATTAGAATAGGTTCAGTTGATCCTACTTTTTTTACAGAAAGATCTATTGAAAGATTAAAATCAATAACAAAGTTTTGCCACCATTTTCATTTGTCTTTGCAAAGCGGTTGTGATGAAACTTTGAAAAGAATGAATAGACATTATACAACAAGTGATTACAGACAAATAGTTAATAATTTAAGGGATGCTTTTGATGATGTTTCTATAACTACTGATATTATAGTTGGATTTCCAGGTGAAACTGAAGAAGAGTTTGAAAAAACTTATCAATTTTTAAAGGAAATAAGACTTGCTAAAATGCATATATTTAAATATAGCCCAAGAAAGGGAACTAAAGCAGCATCGTTTAAAGAGCAAGTTCCTGAGTTTATAAAGGAGGAAAGAAGTAAAAGACTTATAGAACTTGACAAGATATTAGAAACAGAGTTTATAGAAAAACATGTAGGAAAAGTTATGGATGTTTTATTTGAAGAATATTCTGATGGATATTATTGGGGATATACTAAGAATTATATAAGAGTTGGAGTGGCTTCAGAAAAAGATTTGTCAGGACAAATATTAGATGTTAAAATAATAGATAATAGGGAAAATAAGGCAATAGGTGTTTTAAAGGAGGTGAAATGATGGACTGCATATTTTGTAAGATAGTTAATGGAATAATAAAGTCAGATATAGTATATGAAGATGATAAAGTTGTTGCATTTAAAGATATAAATCCTGTTGCTCCAGTTCATGTTTTAATAGTTCCTAAAAAACATATAGAATCAGCGATGGACTTAAATGGTGAAGATTTTAACATTATTGGGCATATTTTTTCTGTAGCAAAGAAACTTTCAAAGGACCTTGGAATAGATAAAGATGGGTTTAGAATAGTAAATAATTGCGGTAGAGCTGGAGGACAAACAGTAATGCATATTCATTTCCATTTGTTAGGTGGAAGAGATATGCAGTGGCCACCAGGTTGATGTAATTTTAGATTGACAAAATTTACTTTGTTGATATATAATGGTTATGTGCTATTTGCATCCATCATCACAGCACGGGTTATTATGTTAAGCGGAGGGAGGGAGAAAGGTGTCAGAAATAAGAGTTGGCGAGAACGAATCACTAGATAGCGCTCTTAGAAGATTTAAGAGAAAGTGTGCGGCTGCAGGTGTTCTTGCTGAAATCAGAAAAAGAGAACACTATGAAAGCCCAAGTGTAAGGCGCAAAAAGAAGTCACAAGCTGCTCGTAAGAGAAAGCATAAATAATGAAAGAAGGGTGATTATGTCACTCAAAGAAAGAATTCAAGAAGATTGGAAAAATGCCATGAAGGCTAAAGATAGCTTTAGAGCAAGCGTTTTAAATATGGCTAAAGCTGCTATACTTTATGATGAAAAAACTAATGGTAAAGCCCTTGATGATGAACAAGTGATTGCTGTTTTGTCAAGGGAAGTTAAGAAAAGAAAAGAATCTCTTGAAGAATTTAAAAAGGGGAACAGGCAAGATCTTGCTGAGCAGGTTCAGAAGGAAATAGAGATTTTGCTTGAATACCTTCCTCAGCAGCTTACTGAAGATGAAATTGCTGAAATAATTAGAAGTGCTGTTGATGAGGTAGGAGCAAATAGCATCAAGGATATGGGAAAAGTAATGGCTATTGTAGCTCCAAAGGTTAAAGGAAGAGCAGATGGTAAATTAGTTAGTGAAATGGTTAAAAAGTTCTTACAGTGAAATAATGACCCGCATTTGCGGGTCTTTTAGTTTTTTGAAAAATAAATTTGTATGTTTAATCATAAAATTTAATGGGACTAATTTTAAGGAGAATAACTATGGATTTAAAGCGAAGACTTTCTGATGCTTTAGATATACCTCAGGAAATAGTTATGAATGTTCCATCTTTAAAAGTGGTTGGAGATAGTGAAATAATTATAGAAAATCATAAAGGAATAATAGAGTATGGCAAGAATGTAGTAAGAGTAGATAGTAATATAGGAATTATAAACATAAAGGGAAGTGATTTTATTATAAAATCTATAACTCAAGATGAAATAGAGTTATTAGGAAAGATTGAAGTTATTGAATATATCAAGTAATCAAGGGGCTGGGGGTATGACAAAAAATTATATAACTGTTGAAATAGAAGGATTGCAGTTAGAAAAATTTATTAACTTAGCTGTAGAAAGTGGAATAAGCCTTTGGAATGTTAAAAGGATAAGTTTTACAAATATTAAATTTAATATGTATGATAAGGATTTCAAAATGATTAGAAAAATTGCTAAAAAAACAAATTGTAGAGTAAAAATTTTAAATAAAAAAGGGCCTATTTTTTTATTTAAAAAGCTTCATAGAAGAATATTTTTTATAGTTGGTTTGATGTGTTTTTCTTCTTTAATTTATATTTTTTCAAATATAATATGGAGCATACAAATAAGTGGAAACAAATATCTTAATGAAAGTTTAATTTTAAAATCCCTTAGTAAATCGGGACTAAAAATTGGAGCGTATAAGAAAAAACTTAATTTAAGGGATATAGAAAATAGTGTTTTAAAGGATATAAAAGAGATTTCAATAATAACAATAACTTTAGATGGAACAAAGGCAAAAGTAGAAGTAGTTGAAAGAACTATGCCACCTACCATAATAGATACCGAAAAACCTATGAATATAGTAGCTGAAAAAGACGGTATTATTACAAAAGTAATTGCTTTAAAGGGACAAAAAATTGTAAGGGAAGGAGATTATGTAAAAAAAGGACAGGTTTTAATTTCTGGAATAATTACAGATTCACAAAATATTCCACTAGAAGTCACAAGGGCTTTAGGAGAAGTTTATGCAAGGACATGGTATGAATCAATTAAGGAAGTTTATTTAAATTATAAGTATTTTGAAAGAACAGGAAGAGAAGTTAAAAAGGTTTATTTTATTTTACCTAATAATAAGATTATAGATTTAAAACCTGTAGTTAATAATTTTACACTTTATGATAAAATAATAAATAAAGAAAATGTAAAGGTATTTGGGATTAAGTTACCTATTGTAAAGGTTACAGAGCATTATTATGAAAAAGTTGAAAAAAATAAAAAATTATCCTATAATGAGGCATTAGAAATGGCACTTAAAGAGATTGATAAGGAACTTTCAACTATTTTACCAAAGGGAGTAAAGATATTAGATGAAAAGTATGATAAAATAATTACAAAGGATAAAGTTAGAATAAGAAAATTGGTTGTAATTGAAGAAAAAATATCAAAAGAGGTAGAAATAAAATAGAATGGAGGTTCAATTGCAGGTGGAAAATAGAATTCCGGTAGAAAATATGGATCATATTATGAATCTTTTTGGTAAATTTGATGAAAATATAAAAATAATTGAGCAAACTTTTAATGTTAATATAATTAATAGAGGAACTGAAATAAAAATAACAGGTTTAGGAAATATTGAACTTGCAACTAAAACTATATTAAAACTACTTGATATAGCAAAACGAGGAGAGATTATAAATTTACACACTGTAAATTATATAATAGGTCTTGTATTAGAGGATGCACCAAATGATGTTGAAAAAATACTTGAAGATGTTATTATTGTTACAGCAAGAGGAAAATATGTAAAATGTAAAACTTTTGGTCAAAAGGAATATGTTGAAGCTATAAAGAAAAACGAAATAGTATTCGGAATAGGACCTGCAGGTACAGGTAAGACATATTTAGCAATTGCTATGGCAGTTAAGTTTTTAAAGGAAAAAAGAGTTGGGCGAATTATTTTAACTCGTCCTGCTGTAGAGGCTGGTGAAAAGCTTGGATTTTTACCTGGAGATTTACAAGAAAAAATAAATCCTTACTTAAGGCCCTTGTATGATGCTTTATATGATATACTAGGCGTAGATACTTTTCAGAAATATATGGAAAATGGAATAATTGAAGTAGCTCCTTTAGCATATATGCGTGGAAGAACTTTAGATGATTGTTTTATAATACTTGATGAAGCACAAAATACAACTCCAGAACAGATGAAAATGTTTTTAACAAGATTTGGATATGGTTCAAGAATAGTTGTTACAGGAGACTTAACTCAAATAGATTTGTCGCCAGACAAAATGTCTGGATTAAAGCATGTGACTAATGTATTAAAGGGGATAGATGGAATACAATTTGTATATCTTACCCATAAGGATGTTGTAAGGCATAAGTTAGTTACTGAGATAATAAAAGCTTATGATAAATATGATAATGAAAAAAGGTGATTGCATGAATGCTTTACAAAAGATACTAAAAAATTTTAGATTTCAAAGATTTCTCATATTACTTATTACTTTTTTAGTATTATTGCTTTTGGGTATAAAAAATGTTATACCACAAAAATATGATCTAAAAGAAGGTCAAATATCTCCTGTTGATATAAAATCTCCTCGTGATTTTATAGATGAAATTGCCACAAAAGAAAAAATGCAGATGGCTATTTCAAATGTTCCTTTGCAGTATTCTAAAAGCGATGACATGCAAAAGGATGCAATTAATAAAGCTAAGCAGTTTTTTAATTTTTTATTAGAACAGCAGTCAAGCAGTGAAAGTATTTCTGATAAAGTTAAGAAAATAGAAAACACTTTTACTTTAAATATTGAAGATAAAGACATTGTTTATCTTTTAAAGCAAGATTATTCGACTTTAGTTAAGTTGAGCGATTTATTAAGTGGGATATTAAATGATTTATCAAAGTTTGAAATACTTCAAAATGATGAGGAATCTTTTAATAAAGCTTTAGATTTTTATAAACAGAGGATTCAGGCAGCTAATTTAGATAATAACCTTAAGGATATAATGATTAAGCTAGCCCCTAATTTTATCAAACCTAACATGTTTATAGATATTAAAAAGACTAACGAGCTTCAAGAACTTGTAAAAAAACAGGTAGAGCCTGTTTATGTTAGAAAAAATCAAGTTATAGTATCTAAAGGGCAGGTAATTAATTCTGCACATATATACTTATTAAATAAAGCAGGGGTTTTAAAAAATAATTCTAAAACCGATGTTGGTAATTATATAAGTTTGATATCTATTATTTTGTTATCTGAGTTTTTGATTGTTTTGTATTTGTTTAAATATAAAAGTAATGTTTATAAAAATATAAGTTATTTTATTTTGATATTTATTCTTATCTGTCTTAACATGCTTTTTGTTTCTGCTACCAATGTTATATCTAAGTTTTTAATTCCAGTTGCTTTTATGCCTATAGTTTTAACAATGGTGTTTGAGTATGAACTTGCGTTTTTCGTTTTTATTATATCTTCTTTGATAGTAATAATATTGACAAATTTTAGCTTAGAAGTTTTTGTTATATACGTTTTTGGAGGGTTGATAGGAACTATATTTTTAAGAGATGTTTATGAAAGAAGAAATATAATGCTTGGAGGAATCTTAATAGGTTTTATAAACTCTCTTATTATACTATCTTTGGGTTTGATATCTGGTTCAGAACTTTCTCAAGTATTTTTAAATATGCTTTATGGAATTGTAGGTGGCTTAATTTCCTCTATATTAGCTATAGGTATAATGCCTATATTTGAACAAATTTTTGATTTAGTAACTCCTATTAAGCTTATGGAACTTTCAAACCCTAATCAGCCCTTGCTTAAAAAAGTATTATTTGAAGCACCGGGGACATATCACCATAGTATATTAGTTGGAAATTTAGCAGAAGCTGCAGCAGAATCTATAGGAGCAAACTCATTGCTTGCAAGAGTTGGAGCTTATTATCATGATATAGGAAAAATAAAAAGGCCTTACTTTTTCAAAGAAAATCAAATAATAAATGATAATCCTCATGATAATTTAACTCCTAAGTTAAGTGCCATGATTATTTCAGCCCACGTAAAAGATGGTATTGAACTTGCAAATGAATATAAATTGCCAAGTGTTATAAAACAAATTATAGAAGAACATCATGGAACTACATTGATAAAATATTTTTATGCTGTGGCAAAACAAAATGGAGAAGATGTGGATGACAAAATATTTAGATATCCTGGTCCTAAACCAAAATCTAAAGAATCTGCTATAGTTATGTTAGCAGATTGTGTTGAGGCAGCTGTAAGATCTATGGGAAGTGTTACCTTGGAGGATATTGAAAATATGGTAGATAAAATAATAAAAGATAAAATAGAAGATGGACAGCTTGATGAGAGTAATTTAACTTTAAAGGATATATTAAATATAAAAAAGAGCTTTATAAATGTTTTACAAGGAATATTTCATAACAGAATAGAGTATCCAGATATTACAAAAGAAGGTGATTAAGGTGGTATTTATAGAAAATAATCAACAAAAAATACAGGTTACAGATGAAATTATAAATTTGATTAAAGAAGTTATAGAAAGAGCTATAAGGTATGAAAATATTGATTTTAAATATGAAGTAAATGTTTATTTGGTTGATAATGAACTTATTAGGGAATATAACAGAGATTATAGAAATATTGATAAAGAGACAGATGTTTTATCCTTCCCTATGATAGATTTTAATAAAAGGGAAAAATATAAAGTTGAAAAGACGGATTTTGATCCAGAGACTAATTGCGTTCTTTTAGGAGATATTGTTTTATCTTTGGAAAAGGCTCTAGAACAATCTAAAGAATATGGACATTCTTTTGAAAGAGAGGTAGCTTTTTTAACGGTTCATAGTGTTTTACATCTTCTTGGCTATGACCATGAAAAAGAAGAAGAAAGAATTGTAATGAGAAATAAAGAAGAGGATATTTTAAAGTCCATGAGCCTTGTAAGGTAAGGGTGAATTTCTATGAAAATAAAAAAGCTTACGGATAGTTTCAACCATGCTATAGAAGGTATTATTTATTCAATAAAAACTCAAAGAAATATGAGAATACATCTTATAATTGCAATTTTAGTTTTATTTGCTAGTTTGTTTTTTGATTTAAGTAAAATTGAAATTCTTATTTTATTTTTTACTATAACCTTAGTTATTGTTTTGGAAATGATAAATACAGCTATAGAAGTAACCATAGATTTAAATGCCAATTATTATCATCCCCTTGCAAAAATAGCTAAAAATGTTGCAGCGGGGGCAGTTTTGGTTTCAGCGGTTATGGCTGTTTTGGTTGGTTACTTGTTGTTTTTTGACAGATTAAAGGTAGTAACTAATACTGTAATTTTTAAAATAAAACAATCAGACCCTACAGTTGTTTTTATTTGTCTAATTTTAATAACCATAATTACAATAATCATAAAAGCACTTTATGGTAGAGGAACTCCCCTTAGGGGAGGAATGCCTAGTGGCCATGCGGCTATATCCTTTGGAGCTGCTACAGCAATTTCGCTTTTAACTCAGGATACATTGATAATAACTTTAGCTTTCTTTTTAGCTTTTGTTGTAGCACAAAGTAGAGTAGAAGGCAAGATACATTCACTTTATGAAGTTACTGTTGGTGCTATAATAGGCATTTTAATGGTAATAATAATATTTAAACTTTTATAGACACCTTTTTAGGTGTCTAATTATTTCTTTGACAATATAAAAATTAGTGATATAATTGGTATTACCGAAATTGTATAAATCTTTTATAATATTTATAGGAGGAATGTAAATGGTGAAATATGAAGAATTAGTTGCATTAGCAATTAAAGCAAAGGAAAACGCATATGCCCCATACTCAAATTTTAGAGTTGGAGCAGCTCTTTTAACGGAAGAGGGAAAAGTTTTTACAGGATGTAATGTGGAAAATGCATCCTATGGTGGAACGGTATGTGCTGAAAGGACAGCATTGTTTAAAGCTATTTCAGAAGGTTATAAAAAATTTAAAGCTATTGCAATAACAAGTGATAGCGACAACTTAACTTTCCCTTGTGGAATTTGTAGGCAAGTTTTATCAGAGTTTGGTTTGGAATTTGATGTAATTGTTTCTAATAAGAAGGGAGAATACAAAGTTTATAAGTTAAAAGAGCTTCTACCATATGCTTTTTCCTCTTCAGATATAGAGGGAGGGATTTAAATGAGCAATTTTAAATCAGGATTTGTTACCATCATAGGAAGGCCTAATGTAGGTAAATCAACTCTTTTAAATCATTATCTTGGAGAAAAGATATCTATTATTTCAAACAAACCTCAAACAACAAGAAATAAAATTCAAGCTATAATGACAAGGGATAACTATCAAATTATATTTTTAGATACACCTGGTATACACAAACCTAGAACAAAGCTTGGAGAATACATGGTAAAGGTAGCTAAGGATACTTTAAATGAAGTAGATATAGTTTTATTTTTAATAAACCCGTCAGAACAGCCCAATGAAGGAGATTTGGACATTATAAATCAATTATCAAATGTAAAAACTCCAGTAATTTTAGTTATTAATAAAATAGATACTGTAACTAAAGAAGTCCTTGCAAAGACTATAGCTACATATTCTAAGCTATTTGATTTTAAAGAAGTAGTTCCTATTTCAGCATTAAAAGGAGAAAATACTGATACTTTATTAAATATAATTGTTTCATTGCTTCCTGAGGGACCCCAATATTTCCCAGCTGATATGATAACTGATCAACCAGAAAAATTTATTGTTTCTGAAATAATCCGTGAAAAGCTTTTACATAACTTAAAAGAAGAAGTTCCTCATGGAACTGCAGTTGAAGTTGTTACAATGAAGCCTGATGAAAATAAGGATATGGTTAATATAAGTGCTACTATTTATTGTGAAAAGGAGACCCACAAAGCAATAATTATAGGAAAAAATGGTCAAATGCTTAAGAAAATAGGAACTAGCGCAAGATTAGAAATAGAAAGGCTTTTAGGCAGCAAAGTTTTTCTTGAACTGTGGGTTAAGGTAAAGAAGGACTGGAGAGACAGCCCTTCTGTTTTAAAAACATTAGGATATCAATAAAAGTAGGAGGTGATGATTTTGTCTTTAATTAACGTTCAAGGGGTTGTTTTAAAGGATATTTCCCTTGGAGAGACAGACAAAATCATCACCGTTTTTACTGATAAATTAGGCAAGATAGATATTGTAGCCCACGGAGCAAGAAGGCCTAAAAGTCCGATAGCCTCTTCTACTTTACCGTTTTGTTATAGTAGGTTTTTAGTTTATAAGGGCAAAAATTTATATACGTTAAGACAAAGTAGCATTATAGAATCCTTTCAAAGAATAATAATGGATTTAAATAAACTTGCTTATGGTAGCTATTTTCTTGAACTTATAGATATCCTAAATGAAAAGGAAGTTAAAAATGTATATATGTTAGGGGTTCTTTTAAAGACTTTGTATTTACTTTATCATGATGATATAGATTTAGATATTATAAAATTAACTTTTGAGTATAAAGTATTAAGTTTTGCAGGTTTTCAACCTATAGTAAATAGTTGCATAAAATGTAAAAGAAG
>Ga0207430_10178_pt1 | contig 23571 bp, 23 predicted proteins | sample YelNatsi3bottle8_FD_187544 | JGI IMG/M metagenome (GOLD analysis project Ga0207430, IMG submission 187544) | Hot spring thermophilic microbial communities from Obsidian Pool, Yellowstone National Park, USA - site 3 bottle 8 (SPAdes) (version 2) | ecosystem: Environmental > Aquatic > Thermal...
GTTTTATCTGAACTATGAGGGATGTAAACTTTAAAAGAATAAAGAAAAAGGAGGATGAATAGCATGGTTTTATCTGAACTATGAGGGATGTAAACTCTTACATTGAAAAGTCAATGTTGCAAATTTCAAAGTTTTATCTGAACTATGAGGGATGTAAACAGCTTGACAGAGAAGGATAAGAAGGACATTGCAAAAGAGTTTTATCTGAACTATGAGGGATGTAAACGCTGGTATCTGTGCTGCGACGGTTGTTTCAAATACTAGTTTTATCTGAACTATGAGGGATGTAAACGGAGGATAAAGCTGCTATTCAAGCGTTGCAAGACCAGTTTTATCTGAACTATGAGGGATGTAAACGAGAGTTGATTCTCAGGTGCTCTTCTTTTTTGGAGGGGGTTTTATCTGAACTATGAGGGATGTAAACCTGCTTCTATAAGCTTTTCTGCTTCGTCTTCAGTAAGCGTTTTATCTGAACTATGAGGGATGTAAACTTCTTTTTTTCTTCAATCTTAACACAACCTAAAAAATAGTTTTATCTGAACTATGAGGGATGTAAACGCTTTTTATGCGAACAGGCAATTGTAAGATACCAGCGTTTTATCTGAACTATGAGGGATGTAAACCATCGCATATATATTGACCCGTCGGCACAGGCGTTGTGTTTTATCTGAACTATGAGGGATGTAAACTTTTTGTTCAATTCTAAAAGTATTTCACAAATTTCTGCGTTTTATCTGAACTATGAGGGATGTAAACGCTGTTTTTAAAAGACCATCAAATTGTGCAAGTGTTGGTTTTATCTGAACTATGAGGGATGTAAACCGTTAGCAGCTGTAACTTTGAGTATGTCTGCTGCTGTGTTTTATCTGAACTATGAGGGATGTAAACGTTGACTATATATCTCTATACTCGAATTTGGATTCGTGTTTTATCTGAACTATGAGGGATGTAAACTTGTGATGGAAATTTGAGAATGACCAAGCCTCTCGGTTTTATCTGAACTATGAGGGATGTAAACCAAATATAACGAACAAATCCGTCGTTTTCTGTATGTGTTTTATCTGAACTATGAGGGATGTAAACCATAGTTGATGATAATCTCCCCGAAGGGAGGGAGGCGGTTTTATCTGAACTATGAGGGATGTAAACCATTTTTGTTCCATGCTATAGTGAAAAGAGTTACAATAGTTTTATCTGAACTATGAGGGATGTAAACTGCAAGTGCAGCAGACGCATTATCGACTACGTAAAATGTTTTATCTGAACTATGAGGGATGTAAACTTGAGAATGCTTTCCCATGCCTCATCGTCTTCGACAGTTTTATCTGAACTATGAGGGATGTAAACTTCAGCATAGAATCTTTTCCCCGCCACTCCCCGCAGCGTTTTATCTGAACTATGAGGGATGTAAACTGTAGTCGGTTTTGCTTGAGTTGAAGCTCTTGAACGTTTTATCTGAACTATGAGGGATGTAAACAATTACAATTCTCAGTATGAAGGGTTTATAAGTGTTTGTTTTATCTGAACTATGAGGGATGTAAACTGACAGCTTTGGAGGTGACGGAGGATTTGGCGGATTTGTTTTATCTGAACTATGAGGGATGTAAACGCAAGGTTAATTAGTTTAGCAACAGGTATAACAAGGGTTTTATCTGAACTATGAGGGATGTAAACTTTAATCTTACCTCCTGCACACCGGAGAGGCAGCGTGTTTTATCTGAACTATGAGGGATGTAAACTATAGTTCAGTTGTAGCAATAGGTTTATCTTCACTTGTTTTATCTGAACTATGAGGGATGTAAACGCTCTTATTTTATACTGGCCTGAAGCAACAGAATGGCGGTTTTATCTGAACTATGAGGGATGTAAACGTTTGTTTCCTGTTCAAGCTTTCTTGATACCGGTATGTTTTATCTGAACTATGAGGGATGTAAACTTCTTTGTTACTATATAGTTAAGCAATAGTTAAGCATGTTTTATCTGAACTATGAGGGATGTAAACGAGAATGGCGAGATTTATTTGATTTACATTGATGGTAAGTTTTATCTGAACTATGAGGGATGTAAACCTTCCGTTTCACCAAAAATGCGGTCAGCTAATGAAAGGTTTTATCTGAACTATGAGGGATGTAAACTGATATCTTGCGCAGCCTGTCTCATTGCTGCGTCCATGTTTTATCTGAACTATGAGGGATGTAAACACGCGTTCATTTAGCAACAAGCGTTAGAAAAAGCAGAGTTTTATCTGAACTATGAGGGATGTAAACAAGGTTGGTGATGAGAGTGCTAACAAGTTTAGAACAAAGTTTTATCTGAACTATGAGGGATGTAAACCGTGGCAGCTAAATTTTTCTAAGGAGGCTTGAAAATGGTTTTATCTGAACTATGAGGGATGTAAACGCAACACCTGATAATGCAATTGCCCTTTTTGAATATGGTTTTATCTGAACTATGAGGGATGTAAACAGTGAGCTTTACGCAATTGTCGAAGAAATAAAAAGACAGAGTTTTATCTGAACTATGAGGGATGTAAACCTGGACTCATTCTTGCAATTTCTTCTTTTGTAAAAGGTTTTATCTGAACTATGAGGGATGTAAACTAGGTGTAACTTCACATAGCAATGGTAAGATATATGCGTTTTATCTGAACTATGAGGGATGTAAACCTCATACAAACTTTGACTATGGCACAAACAATAGCGTTTTATCTGAACTATGAGGGATGTAAACCGAAGTGTTTTTGAACAGTTGTTAGCGCGTTGCAGGGTTTTATCTGAACTATGAGGGATGTAAACAACACTGCTGCAATAAAGACAAAAACTGCATCAAGGAGTTTTATCTGAACTATGAGGGATGTAAACCTTGCAAGCGTCAAGGCAACTTATGGCGTTTGGATATGGTTTTATCTGAACTATGAGGGATGTAAACGGTAGCCAGAAACCTTGTTTATTAAAAGCTGGTGCGTTTTATCTGAACTATGAGGGATGTAAACGTGCGGGAGCCAGACGGTACACTCAACCGTAACGGGTTTTATCTGAACTATGAGGGATGTAAACGTGCTTGACATGAAGAGCATGGGCTATGGTGCAAGATAGTTTTATCTGAACTATGAGGGATGTAAACTTATCATACCTATGTCAATGCTAATATTCAACAAAGTGTTTTATCTGAACTATGAGGGATGTAAACTTGAGAATTGACAGCGTAAAAGAAGAAGATATTAAAACGTTTTATCTGAACTATGAGGGATGTAAACTTTTTGTTCGACTGTCTATAAAATTAACTTTTGAAGTTTTATCTGAACTATGAGGGATGTAAACTTGTTTCATCATCGACAGGCTCACCGTTGAAGAAAGCGTTTTATCTGAACTATGAGGGATGTAAACACTGTTGTAATTGCAAAATATATAGCTCGTTTAGCAGTTTTATCTGAACTATGAGGGATGTAAACAATTCTCTGCTTATTTTTCTTATAATTGCTACATTTGGTTTTATCTGAACTATGAGGGATGTAAACTTTTGTTCTTTGTTTTTTTCCAGCCTGCCCCGCCCGGTTTTATCTGAACTATGAGGGATGTAAACTAACATTCTGAATTCATTAATCTTTTGTACATTTTCGTTTTATCTGAACTATGAGGGATGTAAACCTAAAAACTTTATGCTGTCTACTGTGTTCACACCAGGTTTTATCTGAACTATGAGGGATGTAAACACAGCATATATTGTGTTTTTTAAGTCATAAGCACATCGTTTTATCTGAACTATGAGGGATGTAAACACAGTGAAATTGAGCCATATATCGAAACAGTTCGGGGTTTTATCTGAACTATGAGGGATGTAAACCTGAAATCAGAGCAAGACAACTTACAGACAATGCAGGTTTTATCTGAACTATGAGGGATGTAAACTCTGTCGACGTATTTGCCTGCAGTGTCGTTTATGTCGGTTTTATCTGAACTATGAGGGATGTAAACTTGTTTATATACATCCCATTCTTGAGTCCCAGGTACAAGTTTTATCTGAACTATGAGGGATGTAAACGACTAAAGAGGATAAAGTGAAATTCCAGACAGCGAAAGTTTTATCTGAACTATGAGGGATGTAAACTGCGAATTATACCGTCATTATCCTCCTGCCATGAGAGTTTTATCTGAACTATGAGGGATGTAAACTTGTATTCTTTGACCTGGATTTGAACATTATTGATGGGTTTTATCTGAACTATGAGGGATGTAAACAGTATATCAGACTACTATTCTGCATCGTATGGAACGAGGTTTTATCTGAACTATGAGGGATGTAAACGCAAGACATAGAAGATTTAGTAACAAGAGTGAAGAGTTTTATCTGAACTATGAGGGATGTAAACTTGATTGAGAACCTGTTCCATGGCCATCCTCCTTCTGGTTTTATCTGAACTATGAGGGATGTAAACTAATGGTCAAAATCGGGGCTTCGTCAGAAAAGACTGTTTTATCTGAACTATGAGGGATGTAAACTTGGCAAGGCGGGCCTCAATTTCGTCGATGTACGGGTTTTATCTGAACTATGAGGGATGTAAACCCAGGACAAGCAACGTGGGATGGGCAAGGTTGGTATTGGTTTTATCTGAACTATGAGGGATGTAAACTCGTATCCAACTACCACATACCTATTATCCACTTTTGGGTTTTATCTGAACTATGAGGGATGTAAACCTCGCTCTATATCTTTCAAAAACCTTTCGCAAGCCCGGTTTTATCTGAACTATGAGGGATGTAAACGAGTTTGACTTGACAGCGGTAGGCACAGCAATTGGTGTTTTATCTGAACTATGAGGGATGTAAACTGAAGGTGCTGGCAAACCTCCAAAACGGTACTGCCCGGTTTTATCTGAACTATGAGGGATGTAAACGATGGTCAAGAACTTCAAAGATAATGTTCTTGGCCGGTTTTATCTGAACTATGAGGGATGTAAACGTTTTTTCTCCTTCTTGACGTAGCAGACATAACCCTGGTTTTATCTGAACTATGAGGGATGTAAACGATACCCTTGCGGCAAAGCCGGTGGGTAAGAGCATGGTTTTATCTGAACTATGAGGGATGTAAACTCTGGATCATTCCAAAAACCCCTCATGGCTATCACCGGTTTTATCTGAACTATGAGGGATGTAAACCCACGTAAGCTTGAGGCAATTGAGCCCCAAGCTCGTGGTTTTATCTGAACTATGAGGGATGTAAACGTATCAGGATTTTTAACAGTTGCAGTCGTAATAAGTATTTTATCTGAACTATGAGGGATGTAAACACTTCTCTTCGTTCTTCTACCAATTCCATATTCAGTGTTTTATCTGAACTATGAGGGATGTAAACCTCCATTTGCAAAAGCTGAGGCGACGTTTTTAATAAGTTTTATCTGAACTATGAGGGATGTAAACTATTAACAGTTGTAGAAACAACTTTTTTACTTTGCCGTTTTATCTGAACTATGAGGGATGTAAACAAATTGTAGTCAATAAGCCTGCGGATAAGCTGCTCAGTTTTATCTGAACTATGAGGGATGTAAACATAATGTAAAACTCATCTCCCTCCTTGATGATAATGTTTTATCTGAACTATGAGGGATGTAAACAAACACGTGAGGATAGGAGAAGAAGGAATAGTTTGGGGTTTTATCTGAACTATGAGGGATGTAAACTGGTTGAACAAAACTGGTTGATTATTAAGTTGCTAAAGTTTTATCTGAACTATGAGGGATGTAAACTAACAAAATGTTCACAAATTCTTGACTATTGTTTTTTGTTTTATCTGAACTATGAGGGATGTAAACTTGTTAACACGACGCGATTTGCCTTTTACTTCAATGGTTTTATCTGAACTATGAGGGATGTAAACTATTTGAATGATGTTGTGCGTGCAGCAGTTGATACTAGGTTTTATCTGAACTATGAGGGATGTAAACACAGAAAATGCTGTTATAGAATATGAGACAAAATAGTTTTATCTGAACTATGAGGGATGTAAACTCTTTGAAAGTTGTCAAGCGCATCATAAAACCCAAGTTTTATCTGAACTATGAGGGATGTAAACAGAGTAGCCCCAAGTTACGTGACGTTGTTTTTAGGTTTTATCTGAACTATGAGGGATGTAAACATGCTTGCACAAGGCACTAACTATTTTGGCGGTGGGTTTTATCTGAACTATGAGGGATGTAAACTTGTTTTTAATTTGCATAGTTTTAGACATTGTTTCTTGTTTTATCTGAACTATGAGGGATGTAAACGTTGGAACTTGACGGTATATTAGACAAAGGCAAGAACAGTTTTATCTGAACTATGAGGGATGTAAACAAAACTTAAAGTATATTGTTTCGAAGTATCAAAATAGTTTTATCTGAACTATGAGGGATGTAAACAAGCTGATAGAACAGATTATAAAACTGACTTTGAAGAGTTTTATCTGAACTATGAGGGATGTAAACAATAAGCAAATCCGTCCTGATTTGTTACTATTACAATGTTTTATCTGAACTATGAGGGATGTAAACGATATTTTGCCTTATTCTCATTAAAAGGGTCTTCTAGTTTTATCTGAACTATGAGGGATGTAAACATGCTTGCACAAGGCACTAACTATTTTGGCGGTGGGTTTTATCTGAACTATGAGGGATGTAAACGCAATTAAAAAGCACTGCAGCCTGTAACTCAGTCAAGTTTTATCTGAACTATGAGGGATGTAAACTACATGACTGCATTTGACTTCTGGAAATGCGTAGAAGTTTTATCTGAACTATGAGGGATGTAAACTTTACAGGTATGGGGGCTTTATGATGCATGGATTCTTGTTTTATCTGAACTATGAGGGATGTAAACAGAGGTATGAAACAGCTTGGTAATGAGACAGCGGATGGTTTTATCTGAACTATGAGGGATGTAAACCTTATGTCGGCTGTGCGAATGGGGACTTTCGTCAACCGTTTTATCTGAACTATGAGGGATGTAAACATACTTAGCTCTGACTGGCAAGCTTGAGGATGCAATTGTTTTATCTGAACTATGAGGGATGTAAACTCGCGTCGACAATCTTAATTTTCTTAAAGCTTTCTCGTTTTATCTGAACTATGAGGGATGTAAACAGTTTTGCGAAACATTATTTCTAATTATGCTGGCAAGTTTTATCTGAACTATGAGGGATGTAAACTCTGGTCTGAATTGGGGAATATATTGCCTGGGCAGGTTTTATCTGAACTATGAGGGATGTAAACAATGTTGGGGATTTAATACCGTTGGCTGGAACATATGAGTTTTATCTGAACTATGAGGGATGTAAACGCTGTCGTGTTTGCCAATCGTGCTCTTATCAACAATCCGTTTTATCTGAACTATGAGGGATGTAAACATGCATACTCAAAAACTAAATCCATAAGCTCTGCTTTGGTTTTATCTGAACTATGAGGGATGTAAACTCTAAATCTTTTTCAATTGCTATAAAATACTCACAAGTTTTATCTGAACTATGAGGGATGTAAACAATGAAACAGCAAGGTGTGCAGAAAATAATGTTGCTTCACAGGGAAAATCAACAGAAAAAAGCCATAACACAGTTTTAAATAGGCTTTTTAAACTTTACTATGATGATGAAGAGAAAACAGGCTGGAGTTTTCGGTTTTCTGAATTAGATGATTGCCTTTAAAACAGTAATTACATCAAGGTATTCAAGATATGAAGCTTTACAAAGAAGATCATTACAAAGGGGTTTTTAAAGTCGATATAAAAAAATTCTATTTACTCTTAGGATTAAAAATAAGCGCAATTATATACCCAAAAAACACAGCTGCAGCAATTCCACCAGCTGTCCTTGATACTCCCCCCGTAAATGCACCAACAAATCCAATTTTTTTCACCTCTTCAATAGCACCTTTTGCTAATGAGTAGCCAAACCCAGGCAAAGGAACAGTTGCACCAGCTCCTGCAATGTCAATGAGCTTCTGATAAAGTCCAAAACCTTGCAAAATTGCACCAAGTGTTACGAAAAGCACAAGCACTCTTGCAGATGTCAGTTTTGTCTTGTCAATTAAGATTTGACCTATCACGCAAATAAGGCCGCCTATTACAAATGCCATTATATAATCCATTGTTATCTTCACCCCTGCAGAATTAAAAAGGTGCTAATCTATTCAACTTCAATCGATAGTGCATGGGCAATTACAGGAATGCTTTCACCAAGCTGAACTGTTGATGCAGACATCAATGCACCAGTTGGCACAATGAGGATTTTTTTAAATGTACCTTGGAGCATCAGCTTGTAAAAATACCCTCCAAACACACAAGCAGATGCTGCACAGCCGCTTGCTCCTGCGCCTGTATCTTGGGTATTTTGGTCAAACATCAAAATTCCACAGTCAAAAAGCTCAAAAGGCAAGTTTATTCCTTCTTTTTTGAAAAGCTCCTCAAGAAGCTTTCTTCCCACATATCCCAAATCACCTGTCACAATTATATCGTAGTATCCAAAGTCTCTTTTAGTATCTTCAAGATGTATAGTAATTGTATCAAATGCAGCAGGTGCCATGCACGCACCCATATTGTTCGGGTCTTTTATTCCATAATCCAAGATTTTTCCAACCGTGAAATGAGTGACCTTTGGCTTATTTGTGCCATCATCAGGCTTTATCAAAAACGACGCTGCGCCTGTAACTGTCCACTGGGCTGTTGGTGGTCGCTGGCAACCAAGCTCTAAGGGGTATCTGAACTGCTTTTCAGCAGAGCAAAAGTGAGAAGATGTTGCGGCAATTATGTTTTTTGCAAAGCCGCCGTCGACAAATACACATGCAAGACCGACAGACAAGGCAAATGTTGAGCATGCTCCGTAAAGCCCGATAAATGGAATATCCAAGTCTCTTGCTGCAAAGTGTGAACTGCTGAGCTGATTCAAAAGGTCGCCACTCAAAATTAGGTCAACCTCATCTGGTGAAAAACCAGATTTTTGAATTAGCTTTGAGATGGCGAGATTCAAAAACTTTCCTTCTGCCAGCTCCCACGACTTTTGCCCAGCATACTCATCCTCTATTACCATGTCAAAGAAGATTGAAAGCGGTCCTTGCCCTTCCTTTTTGCCAACTACAGTAAAGCAGTCTGAGATCATAGGGAAGGTTTCAAATTTGAATGTAGATCTGCCAATCTTTTTCAATGGACTGCAGCCCCCCTTTTTTAAGAAGAAGGTAAGCAAAGATATTCTAAATTTTGGGGAATACCTGTACAAAGTAGTACACAAGACCTATCAAAATTGAAGCAGATATCCCATAGACCAAGACAGGCCCTGCAATTAAAAACATCTTGCTGCCAACACCAAATACAAATCCTTCTTTTTTGTACTCAACAGCAGGTGAAACAATTGAGTTTGCAAACCCTGTGATTGGGACAATGCTTCCTGCGCCGGCAAATCTGCCTATTTTATCATACACGCCAATTCCTGTCAAAAACGCACCCAAAAAAATCATTGTGATAGATGTAAGAGTCTGCGCCTCATCTTTTGGAAAGTACATTGAATAAAGGTTCAAAAAAGCTTGCCCAACATCGCAAATAACCCCTCCTGTAAAAAACGCTAAAAGGCAGTTTTTCAAGGTATTTGTCCTTGGCTCAAGAGATTTTACCAAGTATTGGTATTCTTTAACTTTTTTTTCTTTTAGATTCATCCTTTTTCCCCCACAAATAAGGCTTCAAAAAGATATTATTTTAAGTTTTTTTGAGATTTATACACATCTGATTGAGATTTTTATAAACTCAAGTGATATTTAGCTACAAATCTCACTCAGATTTATCAAACAAACGTTCGTATTATTTTTGAAAGCCAACTAAAAAGCATTTAAAATAAAAGCTGTAGAAAGGAGGTGAAAGAAAGATGGCAGCAAAACCACTTATAGGAAGCCTTCAAATCAAGCTTGAAAATGGCACAACTTCAACTGGCAGAGTTAAGCTCAAAACACTTTCATATGACATTCGCCCAGATGCACAGGATTTGGATGTTTTCCAAGTTGGGCAGGCTATTGCTAACTTACAGTCAAAACCACTTAACACAATCATCAAGGTAAACAACTTTGAACTTGTCTACTAATTGGCTATTGACTTAAAAAGGGCGAAGGAGAAAGGCCAGAGTGGAAAGGAGGTGAAGTCTTATGCTTACCTTGGTTTTGACATTCAGACTTCAAAATGGCAAGACATTTCGAATTTCAATCCCGGACCCAAAGAGCAATTTGACAGCCTCAGAGGTTGACAATGTGATGAATTTGATAATCCAAAAGAATATCTTTGCAACCTCAAGTCCAATTGTTGAGAAGGTTTCAGCAAGAGTTGTTGACAGGAACGTAAATACATTGGTTGGTTAAAAAAAAGGCCGACCTGCTAGAGAAGCTTTTAAAACTACCTTGGCAGGTCGGCAAAATATTTTAGAAAAGGTACATAGAAATTCTGAGTTTAAGGAGGTGTAAAAAATGCAAGAGATTATAACAAATATTGCTAATATAGGTTTTCCAATTGTACTTTGCATCTATCTTTTGACAAGGTTTGAAAGCAAAATTGACAAGCTTTCTGACACAATTGACAAGCTCTCAGAAAAAATCATACAAATGAAAAGCAATTGACATCTGAACAAATGTTCGTTATAATAGATTTAAGTTGAAAAAATTGGTGAAAGGTTAAAATGCAGGGGATGGTGATTGTAATGGACAAGATTCCAAAGGATATCATATATTTTGTTCCCCAATACACACAAGAGGGGGATGGGGTTTTAATTCTTCTTTTAAATGGTGAAAAGAAAATCTGCCCATTTTCAATAAGAAGTTTTACAAAACGCCTTTATTCACTTTATGCTATTGATCCTGCAACAATAAAGAAGCTTATCTCAAAGAAGATTGGTCAAAAGAACCTTCTTCCCATTGTTCTGCCAGATGCAACATTTATTCCAGTCAAGACACGGAAAGCAAGAGTGCGGACAGATCCTATTTTTGGATATGTAAACATGGCTCAAGTTTTTAAAATTGAGGAGAAGGAGGGGAACTTTGAAATTTTGTTCAAATGCGGAGCGGTATTGAGCTGTTTTGGCTCTGCAAAGTATTTCAAAAGAAGGATAACTGCTGCAAGTATCATTAGCGACTATTTTTCGTCCATGTGGGCAAAGGGAGTATGTACAATAAAAGAAGAATGTGAACTTGAGAATGTCTTTGGTTTGGAGTAATATATAATGTAAGCAAATAAACTGCTGCAAAGAGAGGATTAAAAAATCAAAGATGCTTCAGAATATAAAAGGAATGGTAAGCGATATAATATACAAGAACTTAGAAAACAACTACACAGTGTTTGAGATACTCTGTGAGGATGAGGTTTTCACAGCGGTTGGAGTTGTGCCAGACATTGCAATTGGTGAAAAGGTAAAGGTGTACGGGGAGTTTTATGTCCATCCTGTCTATGGTCAGCAGCTAAAGGTTTTGTACCTTGAAAAGCTTTTACCAGAGACAAAGGATGAGATTTACCTCTACCTTTCTTCAGGTGTTATAAAAGGCATTGGGAAAAAGACTGCCAAAAGAATTGTGGATACATTTGGCGACGACACAATGAGAGTTTTGCAGGAAGAACCTGAAAAGCTTCTTACCATTCGAGGGATGACACCTGAGAAGGTTGAAAGAATAAAGAATATGTTTTCATTCCAGAAATTTTTGAAAGATATCATGACAATATTTTCCCAGTACGGACTTTCACAGAACCATGCAATGAGGCTGTTTAAGCTGTATGGTTTTTCAGCCTTGGGGCTTTTGTATGACAATCCATACTTTTTGCTTGATGTGTTTCCAGAACTTGACTTTAAAAAGGTTGACAAGCTTGCGCGTGATATGGGAGTTGAGATGGATGATGCAAGAAGAATCTCAGCAAAGATTATAAATCTTTTGAATATAGGCAGCAATAATGAGGGGCATACATGTCTTCCAAAAGAAAAACTCATTTTGCTTGTTTCAAAAGCATTGGAAATAGATGTTGAAAAGGTCAAAGAGACACTTGAGAGCCTTGAAAATGCACGAAGGGTTGTTGTTGACACAATAGATGGTGTTGAGATGGTTTTTCTCTATGGATTTTATGAATGTGAAAGGTACATTGCCGAAAAGATTTTTTCAATGCTAAAAACACATGGAGATATCACAGATATAGATGAGAAAGTTGCTGAATTTGAGAAGAAAAACAACATAGTATTTTCACAAAATCAGAAGAAAGCTATTAAGATGGCTTTAACTGAGGGTGTGAGCATAATTACAGGAGGACCGGGTACAGGAAAGACTACAATTATAAAGTGTATAATTGACATATTTGAGCAGGAAGGGAAAAAGGTTTTCTTGTGCGCACCGACAGGAAGGGCTGCAAAGAGGATGCAAGCAGCCTGCCAAAAAGAGGCAAAGACCATTCATAGGCTTTTGGAAATGACTGTGACAGACTCTCAGGTTTTCTTCCAGAGAGGACCGAATAATCCTTTGAGGTGTGATGTCATAATAGTTGATGAGATGAGCATGGTAGACAGTTTTATCATGAACTATCTTCTTGCTGCAACAAGAGACACAACAAGACTTATTCTTGTTGGCGACAAAGACCAGCTGCCATCTGTTGGCGCAGGGAATATCCTCAAAGACCTTATAAGAAGCGAAGTTGTGCCGTATATACGACTTACTGAAGTGTACAGGCAAAGTGAAGACAGCTTTATAGTTTTAAATGCGCACAGGATAAATAACGGTGAGTTTCCACACCTTCAGAAAAACAGCGATTTTTATTTCATCCAGAAAAATTCCCAAGAAGAAATTCTAAAGACCATTGTTGAGCTTGTAACAAAAAAGCTGCCAAACTACTTATCAGCCAACCCGCTGACAGACATTCAGGTTTTGTGTCCTTCTAAAAAAGGGATTGTTGGGATGTATAATATAAACAGGGTACTTCAGCAGTATTTAAATCCTAAGGATGGGTTTAAAAAAGAGGTTGTGTATAAAGAAAACACGTTTAGAGTTGGCGACAAGGTAATGCAGATAAAGAACAACTACTCACTTGAATTTACAATTATTGAAGGTGAGGAGAAGGGTAAGGTCTCAACAGGGATATTCAATGGCGATATTGGTGTTATAAAGGACATTGACAAGGCAGGCGGTGTGATGGAGATTGTATTTGACGATGACAAGCTTGTATTTTACGACTTTTCACTTTTGGATGACTTGGAACTTTCTTATGCCATGACTGTTCACAAATCCCAAGGAAGCGAGTTTAGGTGCATTGTAATGCCAGTTGTTGAGACCTACCCCATTTTGATGACAAGGAATCTCTTGTACACAGCAGTCACGCGAGCAAAAGAGCTTGTTGTGCTGGTGGGTAAAAAAAGTGCCTTAGAGTACATGATAGCAAACCAGAAAGAGGCTATGCGATACTCAGCACTCTACGATTTTTTAAAAAGGAAGCTAAAAGATATGCAACTGCAAGCTTTATAATATCAGGTATCACAAATGGTGCAACACCTACCATGAAAGCCTTTTTTAAAGTAAGGTGCGCAGCTGCTGATAAAAACAAAAATCCCAATGTATAAATTAAGCTCAAACCAACAAACAGAGCAAAAGCTGTGTTTATTATTTCATTTTTTATTGCTTTTTTTGTATTAATATAGCTTGTCAAAAACGCAGCAATTGGGAATGCCAAAAGATATCCGCCTGTTGGACCAACGAATTTAGAGAGCCCACCAGAAAATCCTGCAAAAACAGGAACTCCAACAGCACCCAAAAGGTCGTAGACAAGAAGGCTCAAAAAGGCATACTTTGGCGGCAAAATTAAGCTTGCCAAGAAAATTGCCAAAACCTGCAATGTAAATGGCACAGGTCCAATTGGAATAGAGATTTGGCTACATGCAGCAACCACTGCTGCAAAAAGGGCAGAGAGAACAAGCACTTTTGTTGTATATGTAGTTTTTGCATTTTCCATATTTTTTTGCCTCCTTAATGTAAACTCATTATTTAAAAATGGTTTACTAAAAATATAACAAGGAAATAGAGAGTTGTCAAGAAGGTTGCTAACTGTCTTTTTCGGTTTTACTCTTTACAACCCTAACAAAACTCTTATTTTTTCTTCCAGCTCCCTAATCTTAATTCCCGATAGCTGGCCAATCTTCTTTATAAGTCTCTCTTTAGAAACAGACCTTATATCCTCTGGTTTTGCAAATGACGTCTTCTCTAAACCACTTGCACCAGCAGGAATCTTCACGTGGAGAGGTACCTTCTTGTCTTTGCTTGTGATAGGAACTACTACCACCAAATCTGCAGGACATGAATTAAATTCATCAACCGAGATTATAACCGCAGGCCTCACTCCGCTCTGTTCATGTTCCTTTGTGGGATTTAAGTCTACAAGCTATATTTCTCCCCTCTTTGGATTCATTCGTCGTCAACTCCATCCTGCAAAGTATTCTCCCAGAGCTGTCTTTCTTTGAGTTCCTCTTCCCATTTCTGAGGACTTTTTTTCAGCTCCTCAAAAGCCTTTGCAGTAGCAGACAATATAACTTTTCTTTTGTACTCATTAAGAGCTTCTTGAATCACTTTAAGCATGGGTTGTTTTAATTCTTTGGACAACTCTTTTAGCTTCTCATATGTCTCTGCATCTATCCGCACAGTAGTGGTTGTTTTTGCCATACTAATCAACTCCCGTGTAGATTATTTTGTCTACTTAATGAAAGTATAACCTATTTATAGTAAATAGTGCAACTAAAATAATAAGGAGTATGATGATATTAAAATTGCTGAACCTGAAAAGGCGTTTATAGATTGGTTGTATGTCCGGGGCTTAAGAGAAAAATGGTCGCTTGAGCGTATCAGCTCTATGACGGATGATATGTATCTAACAGACGATGACTTTGATTTGCATAAAGTAAAAAAATATATTTAAAAATTGAAAATAAAGACCTTCGAAATAAACTTTCGGAACTATTTGAAAATGCGATCAGAGATGTAATTGAAAAGAAATAAAAACTCTCTATTTAGCAAAATTATATTGTGAAGGAGTATTCCAGAAGATACAAAAGAGAAAAAAAGAATAAACGAAAAGCGGGGCACCTCACACCCTGCTTTTTTGTTTCATAACACAATTTCCTTTTCCCCGTTTATAAATACAAAAGCCTTCCATCCAATATAAAACTGTTATGTAAATTTTCTCATTGTAATAATATATTATATAACAAAGAGAATCTATTCCTATAATCTCAATCATAAACAAAACTTTGTCGGAAGCTGCCAGAAAGGCAGACTCAAGTTTGACATTAATCTTCCATATAATATAAAGACTAATTTCCAGTTGCTATTAAAAAATATTGGGTTTAATATAGCAATCAGAATTGAAAATTTTTGATCAAAGTGATATCATATATAGTATCAGAACATATAAATAAATATAGAAGAGGAAAAATGCAAATATAAATGGAGTTGCAAATAGATGAGTCAGATTGAAAAGTTACTCAAGAGTTTAGAAGAAAACCCAAAGCATGTTGCATTTACAGATTTGGATAAGATTTTAAAACACTTTGGGTTTGAAAGAAGAGAACCTAAAAGTGGCTCAAGTCATGTTACATACTCTCATCCGTTACTTGCAGAAATATTGACAATTCCTCACTGTGACAAACATGTAAAACCGGTATATGTTAAAAAAGCGTTGAGGCTTATAAAACAGCTGAAAGATCAGTTTTAGGAGTGATAGAAATGGATTATAAAGTAGAGATTATAAAACTCTCAGAAGAAGATGGAGGCGGATATTTAGCAATTGTTCCAAAGCTTCCCGGGTGTATGTCTGACGGAAGTACCCCACAGGAAGCATTAGAAAATGTTCAAGATGCAATCAAATGCTGGATTGAAACAGCAAGAGAAAAAGGAAGACAAATTCCACCCCCAGATGAGTATAAAGAAGAAGAGTACAGCGGAAGACTTGTTTTGCGCATTCCAAAGTCGCTTCATAAGCGCTTGGCAGAGGAAGCAAAAAAAGAAGGTGTCAGCTTAAATTCTTTTATTCAACATTTAATTTCTTACGCTTTGGGATGTAGAGAAAGTAAAACGCAAGAATTGACTATTCCATATATTCCTGGTTCTACTCTCAAAGGAGCAATCCGGAAATTATTTATAAAAAAAGAGCATTACAATCCTCCCGTTTTACAGCTGGGTAATTTCCAACAAAAAGATAGGAGGGATTAATTTGCCAAAAAAGAAAAGACATAGCTCATCATTAAAAGATTTAATAAAAGGAGTTGCAGTATTTTTGCAGGATGTGGAAGCAAAAAGCATGTTAGATTTATCGAATCCCCCTAAATCAATAGATCATACACTAAACTATGATTATAAAATTGTAAACGTTGAAAATAACCAAGTAAACATTAAATTAGTGATAAATATTGAAAGTATACCTGAAAATCTTTTTAAGATAAAATTAGAGGTAATAGGGAAATACTTGTTTAAAGAAGCCATTAATGAAGAGATGGTTTTAAATGATGTTCCTTTTTTACTTGATGCACTTGCACCTGAAGTAAGCTATATAGTGAGTTTTTTGACAGACAGAATGTTAAAACAGCCATACATTATCCCGCCTATAATTTCACTTGAGCTGGATGTTCCAAAAGACACAAAAAAGAAAAATACAAAAGCCCCCCATCTAGCATAAAGCTTTTGTGTAAATTTTCTCAATGTAAGGGAGCTACTTTTTTTAATAAAATTTCTTCTATCCAATTGTGTGACAATATGATATAATATTCTAAACAGAATGCAAACGATTGCTGATACGTTAATTGATATTGTATAGTTTAAAAAGACAGAAAGGGGAGAGTTTTTTTGCAAAATTCCAATCTTCTAAAATTGCTACAGATTCTCAAAGAAAAATCTGGGAAATGGAGTAAAACAAATGACTATAGAATCCCAAAGGTATGGAATAGTTTCAACTATTCAGGTGAGGAAAAAAGAGAAAATTCTGATGGCACAATTTCAGTAAATCCTTATAACTTTCTTTATGAATGCATAACAAAAACTATTTTGCCCTATGCAGATTCAAATACTAATTATCTGCAATCGTTAGCACAAATTGAAAGGCAAAAAGGTGCTGCTTTATCTGCTCAAGGCAACTGGATTATAAAAAGCAGCATCTATGGAATGCAGATTAGAACAAGCTCAGCCTGGGACCATGACAATGACAGGGAGCTAAAACTTGAAAATAAATTTGGGCTTAAAGACACGGGAACTTTTATAAAAACAATTGCACTTTTGCCTCTTATCAAAAAGATGGGGTTTGATACCATTTATACCCTTCCCATTACCAAAAACAGCACAAGATACAAAAAAGGTGAGATGGGCTCGCCTTATGCAGTCAAGAACTTCTTTGAACTTGACCCTGTATTAAAAGACCCTATGACAGATGAGCTTTCAATAGAAGAAGAGTTTGCTGCCTTGATTGAAGCCTGCCATATCCTTGGAATAAGATTCATAATAGACATAATACCACGAACATCTGCAAGGGATTCAGACTTTATTTTAGAGCATCCTGATTGGTTTTACTGGATAAGAATTTCAGACAGTAGCAAGTACGGTCCGCCAAAGCTAACACTAATAAAGGAATTTACAAAAGCAGATGAATCTAACATTGAACTTATATACAAAGATCCAGCGGTAAAAGAACATATAAAATTTTTTGTACCTTCACCTAATAAGTATGCACCTGAAAAGTGGGAGAAAATAAAAGAAATTTGCAAAAATAATTCAGAAGTTGATTTCTTCGAACTGATTGAAAAAGAAATAGGTCTTACAACTGCTCCTGCATTTTCCGACTGTCTGAACGACCCACAGCCACCCTGGACAGATGTGACATATTTAAGGCTTTATTTAGACCATCCTGTGCAGTCTGCAAGGTATGTAGATCAAGACCAACCACCTTATATTCTTTTTGATACTATAAGGACAAATATTTTCAAGGGTAAAAAGCCAAACACAGAACTTTGGGACAAGATTTCAAACATCATTGTACATTACCAGCAGAACTTTGGTATTGACGGCGCACGAATTGATATGGGTCATGCACTGCCAAAAGAGTTAGAAAGCATGATAATCACCAAGGCAAAAGAGGTGGACCCTGATTTTTGCTTTATTGCTGAGGAGCTAAGTTTGAGCGGCGACAAGAAAGCAAAAGAGTCAGGCTATGATATGATAATTGGGGATGTTTGGGCAAAAGAGCCAAGGTATTATGAAGGAAATCTCAAAAAGACGATAGATAAACTTTTGAAATTGAAACTTCCTGTTTTTGCAGCATCTGAGATTCCAGACAGTCCTCGGGCGGCATCAAGGGTAGGCGGCAAAGATTTTTCAAGGTTTTCTGTTGTTCTCAACAACTTTTTGCCAAATGCCGTTTTCTTCTTGACATCAGGTCAAGAGGTTTTTGAGGTCCAGCCGATGAACTTAGGGCTTGACCCACAACCAGACGGAAGGTTTAAACTTTCTAAGTCTGATCCTCTTTACGGCAAGCTTGCGTTTTTTGACAGGTACGCCCTTCACTGGACAAATGATGGTGCACAAGAGATGATAGAGCTGATTTCTACTCTGTCAAAAATAAGAAAAAGATATCTTGATTTTATTAAACCTGAAAACTTCATTAAGTTTCCATACAACAGCAAGTTTGTCATAGCATTTGGTTACAAGCTTGAGTTGAAAGATGAAAAGTATCTGATTGTCATTGCAAATGCTGATTTACTAAGGGCAAAAAAAGTAGAAATTAATTTGGAAAAGGCAAAGCTTGGCTTGGCAAAAGAAATAAAAGAAGTTGACACGCTATTTGTTCTTAAAAGTACCAGTCCTCTTAAGTTCCAAGCTCAAAAACTAAGTTGCTTCTTAGAGCCTTTGGATATAAAGATTGTTTTGGCAAGATAAAGAAGGGGCTTTGTTTCAAAAAAGGTGGCTGCAAAGCCCCTTCTATTTTATAAAAACCTTCTTTACATACTTATTTCTACAACTTCATTAGACCTATCAAGAACAAAGTTAGCTTTTTTGTCTTTGCAAACAACTTCATATTCTCCCATGAAACCTGATACTTTTACAGTGCCGTTTTCGTCTGTAATCAAACTTTGTGTATCTGTCCACCATTCTTTCTTTATCAATTGGTGAAGGGTGTAGTAAATAGGTTTTATCCTGCCTTCTCTTGTAATAAATCCAGCTGGTGCGCCAAGCCAGCAGAAAGTGTCTATAAAATTCCACCATGTGATTGCTTCAACAAGTGGATGTGCAAAGAGCATTTTGTAGAAAAGTTTTGCTTCCATTGCCTGTCTTTCTTCGCCCTCAGGAGTTGAGGGCCAACTATCTACTTTGTAATCATTCAGGTCTTTAATGTGCGGCGGCATGAGTTTTCCAGAGATTAATGTAACTTCTGTAAAGTGAAGAGGTAAGCCGAAACGTGAAAACCTTTCAAGCACTTCCTGTGTTTTTTCAATCCCCCAAAAGCCCTGATGCATGTGTGACTGTATTCCTATTGCGTCAATCTGTACGCCTGCATCAAGCAGTGCCTCAATCAGTATTTCATAGGCGTCTGATACAACATAATCGTTGATTAACAGAGTGCTTTTCGGATTTGCCTCTCTTGCTGCATCGAAGGCCATTTTGACAAGACCTATTCTGCCGTATTGCCTGCAAATTCTGGTGATTCCATTGTCGTATTTGTTGAAGTTTGGCATTATAACAACCTCATTTATTACATCCCACATGTCAATAACACCGGCAAAATCGCTTACCTCACGCTTTATCCTCATAAGCTGAGCTTCCAAAATATGGTCATTGGTAAGTTCAAGAAGCCAGTCAGCAGTGACTGTGTGCCAGCAAAGTGGATGACCTTTGAGAACAAAACCACGATTTTTTAACCACTCAGCTGCTTTTTTAAGCCGCTGTGTATCTGGCTTGCCCCTAACAGGTTCAAACCTGCCCCAGTAAAAAGGAAGAGTTGCAAAGTTGAAAAGATCTACAAATTTTTCAAAAGCCATTTCAGCTTTTTCTCTCAGGTCACCTGAAAATTCGCCGTTTACAAAAGGAACAATTGAAAATTCTGCACATCCAAATAAAAACTTGTGTTTAGTTTGCCGGACTGTGATTTCAACATTTTTCAGAGGTTTGCCATCAGCTGCTGTGATTTTCAATAGCACCTGGCTTTTTCGGTGTTCGTATCTATCCATTTTTAAAACCTCCTTAAACATATTCTACCAAACGCAAAACTAATTATATTCTCAGCTACTCAATGTAACAATTTCACCTCCTTTTACCTCCACAGTACGGCCATTTACAGAAAGCCACACAGAAATGGCCGAAGGATTATAAACAATATCTCTTTTTACAGAAAACTCAAGCATTCTCAAAGCTTTGATGTATCTTACAACTTCAATATTTGTCGCAAACCAAACAGAAGTAGTTTTTGAAACCATCTTGAAAAAGTCTTCAATCAACTTCCAGTTGTTTTCTCGTTCAAACTCGAAGCTGTGTCCCCATACATACATAAGTTGCAGATGATTTCGATTTTCTGCTTCTAAAAACCTCTTTGTAATTTCGAGCAGATCTTGTTTATGATGGCAGGTTGGATTCCACACAAGAAAATTTGTTGGTATGTTAAAACTGTAAGTGGAATTTACCGTCCTTGAATATTCAATGCCAAGTGCTGGCAAAATCTTCACAACTTCTTCATTGTAAACCCCGTATGGATATGACATTCCTTTAATTGGATATCCGACCAGCGTCTCTAAGTATTTCCTGTCTTCAATAATCTCTTCAATTATGCTTTCAAGAGGTATTGAGTCTAAAAAAGGATGAGTTTTTGCATGTATTCCAACTTCATGCCCTCTATATAGCTGAGAAACTTCATCAGGTAGAACAAAAATATCCTTGCCAAGATTTGCTGAGTTTAAAAAGAAAGTTCCTTTAATTCCGTATTCGTTAAATAAACTGACGAGTTTTCTGTCATATACCTGTCCATCATCATAGCTCATTGTAAGCGCCTTCAATCTGCCACCTGGGAATAAATAGCATATATTCATTTATAATCCCTCCATTAAATGAAATATTTTAAATCTCATCTTCGGTGGTAAAAGGTGATGCAGGCAGACCCTCTTTGTTGTAAAGGTTTGCACCTTCTGGATTGTCAGCCCAAGCATATCTTACATAAACAGGGTTTTGAATACTCTCGTGCCAGACAACCACTTTGTCACCTTCAACTGCAGCATTTGCCCATACAAACTTTTTGTCTTTCCCAGCTATTGCAAAGTGTTTTAGCTTGCCACCCCCTTTTGCAACAAGTCCACTTCCGACTTCTGAAAACTCTAAAACTGCCTTGTTCCCTTCAATTTTCATGGATTTATAAAGAGGGCCTGAAGCCACTAAATCTTTTTCACCATATGCAATCTTTCGTGCAAGAAGAGCAAGTCTTTCTCCAACATCTTTCTTGTTCGATGGGTGAAGGTCGTTCCACTCACCAAGGTCAATTGCAACTGCCATTCCAACATTGTCAAGGGACAAAAGCGCTCTTCTTTGTTCTTCCCTCAGTCTTGCCCAGTTGCTCTCACAAGGCTGTGGCTTTGCTTCCATAAAGTTTGCAAGCTGCACGTATAAAAATGGTAGGTGGTTATCACCCCACTTTTTTCTCCAGTCATTAACAAGGGCACAGAACTTTTTGCAGTAGCCCTCAGGCCTGTCTGTATTGGACTCTCCTTGGTACCATATTATACCTTTTATACTGAAGTTTAACAGCGGTGCAATCATTCCATTGAACAGACCGGTAGGTTTGTACTGCCAAAAAGTTTGTGGTGGTAGAGATCCTTTGGCTTGAGCTCCAACCTTGCACAGCCACTGACCTTTGAGGTCTTGTTTGCAATCTTCTGTAAATAGTTTATATTCTTTTCCTTTTACAAACTCACCATTTCCATCGTTGCTTATAACCCTCACAACAATTGTATTTTTTCCTTCTTTGAGAAGACCTGCAGGTATATTATACTTTCTTGGTGGATATCGATATGAAGTTGAACCAATCAGCTTTCCGTTGACATATGTTAAGTCGCTGTCAACTATTGTTCCAAGATATAATTTTGCTGGTTTTCCTGCCATGCAAGAAGGTATGTCTACTTCTTTTCTGAACCACACAACACCTGTTGTTGAGTCAAGCCCCATTTCCTTCCAGGTAGCTGGGATGTTTACTATTTTCCAGTCAGATGGACTGTAGTTTTCATCAAAGAATGGTAGAGGTTGATTTTTCAATCCTATGTCGGTAGCATCTAAATAGTCAAACCATGCCTTTATTTTTGCCTCCTCCTCTTTTTTGACAGATTCTATATAACTGTCGTCTTTGAGTTTTTCAAGTTCTTCAGGGTTTTCAACTATATCTTTGCTCATCCACGCTTCTATTGGAGTTCCACCAACACATGCCTTAATCAGTCCTATTGGAACATTGTATTTTTTGTAAAGTGCTTTTGCAAAGAAATACCCTACAGCTGAAAACTTCAGTATAGTCTCTTTGCTGAGAGCTTCCCAGCATCCACCTTCTAATTCTTCCAGTGGACCTTTAAAATAGTATTTGTCAGGGACTGTAAACTGCCTGATAAATGGGATATCGCAGTCTTCAAGCTCTTCAGGATATAAATCAATAACCCTTTCCATTGGCAAAACCATATTAGACTGTCCAGAGCAGATCCATACATCTCCAATAAGAATATCTTTTATGGTAATAGTAAAATGTGTGGATTTAATCTCCATCAAGTGGGGACCGCCTGCCTCCAAGGGAGGCAAAGTAACTTCCCATTTTCCTTCGTCAGTAGCTTTCGCCGTGTATGATTTGCCTAAGAAATTTACTGTTACCATTTCACCTGGCTCAGCCCAGCCCCAAATTTTTACACTTTTGTTCCTTTGAAGTACCATTTTGTCACTTAATAAGTAAGGCAGTCTCAATGACATATTCGATCACCTTGATCTTTGAATATTTTAAAGTGGGAAAACGATTTCAGAATAAAATACAACAATAAATCCAAAAAAGTTCGAGTATGCTTGTTACAAATATTATATCACTCCAAACAGGCAAAGAAAACTTAAAAGTTAAAAAGAATAGTGTCAAGAGTTTGTAGGGAAATTTTTTATTAAAATACGACTGCATTTGAGAAATCTCCAGTACTTAAGGCTTTTAATACTCTAAACGTCAAATCAACTTTTCCTCTTGCTAAAATTGGTACATTATTCCTCGTCTCCTCAATCTGTTTCTTTATCTTCTTAACATTCTTTCTCACAATTTCTGGGAGTCAAAATAAAATTGTGTCCACTGTATAATTAGTATTGAAATAATCATCAAAGGGCGCTACTTAAAATGAATAAAAACGAAATTATTGAGACTGCTAAAAACATGGCAAAAGAAGCAAGTATTAAATATGTATTGCTTCCTGTGATGATCCTCACCGCCCAGCTCTAAAGCAACTAAAAGTAAAACTTGCTCGATTGCTTTATGTTATCGGAAAGATAAGTAGCTTTGCTAAAAACGACAATGACAAAGGCAATGGTTA
>Ga0207430_10179_pt1 | contig 23511 bp, 15 predicted proteins | sample YelNatsi3bottle8_FD_187544 | JGI IMG/M metagenome (GOLD analysis project Ga0207430, IMG submission 187544) | Hot spring thermophilic microbial communities from Obsidian Pool, Yellowstone National Park, USA - site 3 bottle 8 (SPAdes) (version 2) | ecosystem: Environmental > Aquatic > Thermal...
AACACTAAGAGGGATAGAAAAAGTGTCCATGCAAGCGATGCTTGTTTGTGCTTGCTTTAACTTAAAGAAGATGGCAAATTGGATGTGGAAGAAGGGACAAAACGGCCCTGGAAAGGGCAAAAATTTCTTTGTATTTATAAAATATTTATCAAAAATGCTTGTAAAAATACTCAAACCCCACTTTTCGTTTTTTGAAAAGTGGGGTTTGTCGACGGTCTGAAAGCCCTAAAGTTAAAACTTTAGGGCTTTCTTTTTATATACATTAAATCGTAATATTCCTTTAACATTCTGGCTGCTGAAAATCTTTCTTGTGTAGTTTCTATACTTTTTCTCATCATTTCTTCCCATTTTTTCTTATTATTATAATAAGTTGGAACTATTTCTTCCAAAAGAACCTTGTAAAGAGCTTTAGCATCATGTTCATCAAGTTCTTCTAAAGTTTGAAAATCATCTACTCCAAAACCATCACCAAACTGCCAGCCATTTACACCATGAATACATGCTTCAGGCCACCATCCATCTAAAATACTACAATTTAAAACACCATTCATTGCAGCTTTCATTCCTGATGTTCCTGAAGCTTCTTGAGGACGTCTTGGATTATTAAGCCAAACGTCACATCCTCTTGTAAGCATAGCACCTATTTCCATATCATAATTTTGAAGGAAAACTACACTATTTGGATATTTTTGGGTCATTTTTACTATATCAGAAATAATATTTTTACCTTCATAATCATTTGGATGTGCTTTTCCTGCAAATATTATTTGAATCTTTCCACTTTTTAAGTATGGACCTATAATTTCTTCGTCATAAAATATTAAATTGCTCCTTTTATATGGCGCTGCTCTTCTTGCAAAACCTATTAACAATTTTTCAGCATCTAATCTAATTCCTTCTTTCTTTTCTACAAACTCTATAAGTTCCTTTTTTAATTCATTATGAACTTCTAAAAGGCTTTTTCCTTCATTAAAGGCCTTAACTATTCTTTTATCTTGCCATGTACCATTATGAACCCCATTAGTAATTCCTATAATTTTTGAAGCACCTTCTACATTTTTCCACATATTGTTTGCAGTTTCTTTATGAAGCTGAGCAACTCCATTTGATATTCTACTCATTCTAAGAGCTGCAACAGTCATGCTAAAAGGATCTCCACCCAATCTTTTCATTTGCCAATAGTCAAGGTTCAAATATGCACCAATGTATTCTAACAATCTATGGGAGTGAACCTCATTACCTGCAGGAACAGGAGTATGGGTTGTAAACACTATTTCTTCTCTTGTAGCTTCAAGAGCTTCATTAAAATTCATTCCCTTTTCCATTTTCTCTCTAATGAGTTCTATTCCTGCAAATACAGGATGATTGTCATTAAAATGATATACATCAACGTCAATACCAAGCTTTCTTAAAGCTCTTATTCCACCTACTCCTAAAATTATTTCTTGAGCAACTCTCTCTTCTGCAAACCACCCATATAATTGAGACGTGATTAACCTATTTTCATTTCCTACAACATCTGCATCCAAAAGATAAAGCGGAACATTGTTAAATTTTTCTACCTTCCAAACTTTTAAAGTATATTTTCTTTGCTTAATCTCAACATCTACAGTTATACCTGTATCTTCTAAAAAATCATAATTATATTCTCTATATGTATCTACAACTTTTCCATCTTCAGAAATATATTGATCTACATATCCTTGCTTCCATTTAATACCTATACCTACCATTGGAAAATTCAAATCTTTAGCAGCTTTTAATATATCTCCTGCTAAAATTCCAAGCCCCCCTGAGTAAATTTTAAATTTAGGATCTAAACCATATTCCATACAAAAATAAGCAACTTTAGGTAATTTCTTCATCATCTTTCCCCCTCACTATTTCTATTTATATTCTTATTTTAATACATATTAGTCTTTGATGCAATCGTTTGCATAAAATTTTAAGGGGAATCCCCCCTATACCTCATAATCTACAAAATATCGTAAATCTTTAACCTTGTTAATAAATTCAACTACTTTTTGATGTTCTGGATGATTAATATATGCCATTAAATCCTGTTTTGTTTCAAACTCTGAATATAAAACTATATCAAAGGCAGCATCGGATTCAGCAAAATTTAATCCTACTTCCAAAGATTTTATAACATCTATTTTTTCTTTTAACTGCTCTAAAATATTTTTCATAAAAATAGCATTTTCCTTTTTAGATCTGCCTTCTGCATAGTCCTTTAATTTCCACATTACAATATGTTTAATCATAATAAACACCCCCAAAATAATTTTACCATAAAATATTAGATTTTCTAATTGATTTTCCTCTCCTTTAATTGTAATATTATTTTTAAAAATATCCTCTAGGGGTGATTAAATGAACCTAACACTAGAAGAACATTATCAGCTAGCAAGAAAATTAGCACTAAAAGAATATTCTAAAAACGCTTCAAAAGGACAATCAGGATATCTTCCATCTTTAGAAGGAATATTAAAAAATACAGAAATTATTTCAGAAATAAATTTAGGAATTAAAGAAATACCATTAAAAAAAATAGTTGGAACATTCACTTATTTAAGGAGTCGTTCCTTTGCAAAAAATTTCATGCCCCTTTTAGCTTATGATACAGAATTCGGCAAAAAATGGGTGAATCTTTGTAATGCTCATTTAAATGAAGGCATAAGAGACCCTATTAAGGTATATGAATATCTAAATTGGTATTATGTTGTTGAAGGAAACAAAAGAGTAAGTATTTTAAAGTATTTCAATGTTTATTCATTTTATGCTGAAATTACAAGACTTATTCCTAAATATGACGAAACTAATCTTGAAATAAAAATATATTATGAATTTTTAAACTTTAACAAAATAACTGGAATAAATTCTATTTACTTTACTAAACTTGGAAGTTTTTCTAAACTTTTAAAAATATTAGAAAAATTTAATCCAAAGGGTTTAAAATTTGAAGAAAATAAATATAAGTATTTTGAAAAACACATATATTTAAACTTTAGAAGAATTTATCTTAATGAAGGAGGCAATAAACTTCCTATTTCAACAGGCGATGCTTTTCTAGAATACATTAATTTATACGGTTTACCAACAGATATAGATGATACCCTACTTGCCCAAAGAATTAGAAATCTTATTCCTGTACTTAAATCCTTTTCAAACATTGATGAAGAAGAAATACAAACCTCACCTGAAAATAAAAATCAAAATATAATTTCAACAATAAGCTCTCTTGTTAATCTAAAAAAGAATTTAAAAGTAGCCTTTATATATGCTTCAAATCCTGAAAACTCTGGGTGGACATATGCCCATGAGCTAGGTAGAAGGTATGTTCAAGAAATATTTAAAGATCAAATTCTCACAGATTATTATAGCAATGTTCCTATAAACGAAAAATCCTACGATGTTATAAAAAGCATTTGTGAAAAAAAATATGATGTCATTTTTACAACAAGCCCTATATTTTTAAATTCCACCGTAAAATGTGCCATAGAATACCCTAATATAAAATTTTTTAATTGCTCTGAATATCGTCCTTATTCTAACGTTGGAAACTACTTTGGAAGAACTTACGAACCAAGATTTTTAACTGGAATTATAGCTGGGGCTTTAACTAAATCAAATTTAATAGGATATGTAGCAACAAGTCCAACACCAGAAGTTATAAGTTCTATTAATTCTTTTGCTTTAGGTGCAAAACTTGTAAATCCTTATTCTAAAATTTTAGTATCCTGGACAAATGAATGGTATAGCAAAAATAAAAACGAAGATGCAGATGACAAACTCATAGAATCTGGTGCTGATATAATTGCTAACATAACAATAGATGAAAACCATCCTATAACAAAAGAATATGGCGTATATTCTATGTTAACATCAATAGAAAATAAAAAACCAATAAAATATCTTGCTGCTCCAATCTGGAGATGGGGGATTTTTTATGAAAAAATATTAAAAAGCATATTAACAAACAGTATTATTTCAGATATATTCAATAATACTAATAAACTTATTAATTTCTGGTGGGGTATAGACTCTGGAGTATTAGATATATATTATTATAAGGATTTTATACCTTTGGAAACCCAAAAATTAGTAGAACATATGAAAAAAATGATAATAAATAACTTATTTCATCCCTTTACTGGACCAATATATGATAAAGAAGGTAACTTAAGAGTTGAACAAGATGAAGTAGCAACTTTAGAACAAATATTGAATATGGATTGGTTTGTTGATGGAGTTGAAATAATTTAGGGAGGACCCCCTCCCTAATATTCTACAATATAATAATTATATGCATTAATTATAGTAGTATTTTTATATTTAATAATCCTTTGCATATTTGAATAATTTAAGTGAACATGACCATGAAAAAAATATTTAGGCTGATACTTATCAAGCAATCTATTAAAAGCTTTAAAACCCTTATGACACAAATCTTGTCCATCACCAAGGGAATAAGCTGGCGCATGGGTTACTAAAATATCAAAACCTTTATTCCACCAAATCCTAGGCTTTAATTTGGCAATTCTCATCTCCATTTGTAACTCTGTATATTGAAATATATCGCTGTTGTAGTATTTACTCCCACCTAAACCAACTATTCTAATCCCTTTATAAATTACTAATTTATCATCTATACACTCACATCCTTCAGGAGGATTGGTAATATACTCTACATCATGATTGCCATGAACATAAAAAAGAGGTGCTTTAATCATAGTAACAACAAAAGAAAGATACTGTGCTTTTAAATCCCCACAAGAAATTACAAGATCTATATCTTTAAACTTTTCCCTATCAAAATGATCCCATATATACTTTGATTCCACATCTGAAAGCAGTAAAATTTTCACAATAACCCTACTTTCTAAAGATGTTGTAACTACCTCCCCTATTTAAGAAATGGGGATTTCTTTTTGCCAATGCAAATACTACATAATTTATAATAAAACATATTTTTAAAATTGTAAATTAATTCTGCATTTTTAAACAGCAATTTTATTGAAGCAGATTTAAATATTTGAGATAATATAAATAAATTAACCTTTGAGGTGATTTTAATGGACAATATAAATATAGGAAAAGAACTTGAAATTATACTAAGAAACTATAACTTAAATTTAAATACAGAAAATCTTTTAAAAACACTGGAAAAATTAATAGCACAAAAAAAGTTTACTGCTAATCAATTATTTAACGAGACTAAAGAATTTTTATCAAAAGTTGGTCCTATTCCTGATAATTTTTTAAATTATTTATACGAGTATACCCTATCAAAATCTTTTAAGAATGCAGTAACAATAGAATTATGTAAAGATTACGAACCCGTATGTGAATTTTTTTTAAAAGTATTTTCAATAATGAATAAAATACAAAAACAATCCAAAGATAACACATGGCAAAGTAAATTCCCACTGATTTTTTTAAAAGACGAAGATATAGAAGAAGAATTAAAGGATGAATATAAAAACTTTGTTAATGCATTTGAAAAAGAAAATATATACGAACTTATGAAATTACATAAAGAAATAACCCAACATAACACTTTAGATCATATATGTGGCGTCCATCACCTTGCTTTATTTATAGGAAGACAAATAAAGGAAGCAGGACTTCCTATAAGCCTTGCCAAAATCTCAGGTGCCGCTGCAGGTCATGATATAGGTAAATTTGGCTGTAGACCTCAGGAACTTAAAAAACTCCCCTATCTTCATTACTACTACACAGATATATGGTTTAAAAAAAATAATATATCATACATCGGCCACATAGCAGTTAATCATTCAACATGGGATTTAGAGCTTGAAAATTTACCAATAGAATCCCTTATATTAATTTATTCAGATTTTAGAGTTAAAAATAAAAATATAAACAACAAAAATGAAATGCACATATTTAGCCTTGCTGAATCTTTTAACGTTATTCTTGAAAAACTAGATAACTTAGATGAAAAAAAAGAAAAACGATATAAAAAGGTTTATGCAAAACTTAAGGATTTTGAAGATTATTTAATTAATCTTAGAATAAATGTTGACCCATATGCAGAACCTAAAAAAATTCAACCTAAAAAAATAAATTATTCATTATTACAAGGCAATGATATAACTAACCATTTAAAATTTCTTGCAATTTATCATAATATAAATCTTATGCATAAATTTAGAAGTGAATCTTCATTAAATTCAATTTTAGAAGCAGCCCGCAGCCTTAATAATAAAAATAATCTTAGAGAATATTTAGACGTTTTTGAGGAATATTACCAATACCTTACACAACATCAAAAAATTTTAATGCTTAAATTCCTTTATGATGAAATGATAAACCCAGAAGATGATATTAGAAGACAATGTGCGCAACTTATAGGAACGTTAATTGCAACCTTCGATGAAGAGTACAGAAAAGAAGTTCCTGAAGATGTTACTATAGAACACCCTGCAATTACAAGTTTAGATTTATTTAAAAGCTATATAAAATTATTCTTAAATCCTGACGAACGCATTATCGAACTTCATAAAGAATGGTTAGGATATAATTTTGCTTATATGTTAAATTCTCTATTTAAAAACCTCAAAGAAAGTCAAATTAAGTTATTTAAAAATATATTGAAAGATATATATACAAATAATTCATGTGAAAAAAGAAATTACTTAATATACTTAATAAATGCCGTTAAATATATCCCTATAGAAAAAGAAGATGAAGCTTTTATAGATTTTCTTATCAATATGCTATACTCATCAGATAAAATCATTCAACTTGCATCATTAGATACAATTTATGAACTTATAACAAAGTATAATGAAATACCTAAAATTAATGAAATATCCAATTATCTAACTAAAAACATAAACATAAATAAGTATGAAGCAGAAGAATATTTAAAAATAAAAATATTATTAAAATTAGGTATAAACATAGATTTTAACATAGGTAAATACGAAGATAAGATTTCCCAAATATCCCTTAGTAATTTAAAAACAGCAACAAATTGGATACTTAAAAAAATACAAATAGATCTTTTATATGATTTTGCACTAAACAACTTAAAATCCTACGGATTATACATAGCTATACATTTTTGTAACATACTAAAAGTTAGCGCATATGAAAGTGTAAGAAACAAAGCTGGCGAAACGCTAGTTAAACTAATTCCACACCTTACTATGGAACAAAGAAATGACATAGTGGTAGAACTTTTAAGAGCTCTTGAAATAGAAGGCTATCAATTTACTAAGTATATTCCTGAATACTTAGGCCAAATCATTTTATATTTAAAACCAAATGAGCTTGACGAAGTTGTTGATGACTTTAAGGATAAAATAAAAGGTTCAGGAAGTCAAATAAACATATTATTATTAAAAACGATAGGTATATCAATAATAAATTACTTTAACTATAAAATTAACTTTTATGAAGACAAAGGCAAATTTCAACAACGACTAAACAGACTCTTAGGCTTTTTAATGAATGGACTAGTTCATTACAAAAAATCAATAAAAAGAACAGCTATGAATGTAATTGGCAAAATAATTTTTGAAAATTCAACTTTGTCTTATACACAAAAACTAGAAATATTTATGCTTATAGCAAAAAAATTGTTGACTTTAATTCCTGAAGATGAAAATGATGACCTTCAATTCTTTTCAAATGCTGCATCCTTAAACCATATATATAGGTTTATTTCAGATTATACTAATACAAAAGGAGAAATTGTAATTAAACCTGAAAAAAAGATAGCCTTCTTCCCTGGAAGTTTTGATCCATTTTCTTTAAGCCATAAAGAAATTGCAAAGGCTATAAGAGATTTAGGCTTTACTGTTTACCTTCAAGTAGATGAATTTTCTTGGTCTAAACAAACCCTACCAAACCTATTAAGAAGAAATATTATAAATCTTTCAATTGCAGATGAATTGAATATATACCTTTTCCCAGAAGATATACCAATAAATATTGCAAATTTAAACGATCTTAAAAAATTACTCAGCTTATATCCAAATTCTGAAATATATTTAACCGTTGGAAGCGATGTAATATTAAATGCTTCAGCTTATAAAGTAAAAAATGAAGAATTTAGTATATTTGACCTTCCACATATAGTCTTTGAAAGAAGAAATTTAACTAATGAAGAAAAAACTGATTTTAAAATATATAAAAAATTTAAAAACATAATAAGGCTGTCTTTACCTCCTCAATATGAAGATATTAGCTCAACACAAATTAGAAATTACATTGACCAAAACAAAGATATATCTGCACTAGTCGATCCCCTTGCAGAAAAGTATATATTTGAATACGGTCTTTATAGAAGAGAGCCTAGGTATAAGTCATTAATCAAAACAGTTTCTATTGAAATATCATATTATGAAAACTTCAATGATGAATTTTTTAACTCACTATTAAATTTATTTAAAACAAATAAAGGCTATTTTAAAAATAAATTAACTGAAATATCCAAAAAAAATAATGTGAGATTTTTAATAATAAAAGATATACAAAAAAACAAAATTTTAGCCTTTTCAGCCTTTCATTGGGTAAGAAATTCATCTCTATATCTTGAACTAAATGACTCAGAAGCTACAGAATTCATACGTCAAAATGCAGTTGGAAGAATCATAATGATAGATGCCCTATATACAAACAAAGAAGAATATTATGATAACATAGAAAAAATATTGCTAACAGAAACTCTAACTTTTTGCATAGCTAAAGATTATGATTATGCAATTTATAAAGACTGTTTAAATTTACAAGATGAGATGATATATGAAACTTTGCAACTTTACGGATTTGTTAATATTCCTAATACTAAAGAAAAAATACTTGCAGTTAACATGAACTCTCCTTGTACAATAAATCTTGATATTGAAAACTTCATGAAAGAACCCTTTAAAAGCAATAAAAATATCAAAAAAGCAATAAACGCTACTAGAAAAAAATTATTAAAAGCCCTTGTTAACCTTTATCCCGGTCATTTGTTGCTTCCTATAAACATGGATATAATTCATGAAAAACTTATAAGAAAAATTTGTAATGAAAATAATGTTCCTTTAGAACCTCAAAATCCAAAACAATATGGACCATATATGTGTGTTCCTTTTGGTAACTTTTTAAACAGACTTATAGTTCCAAACACGGTAACAAAATCTTTGCACACTGAAAAATTTTTCGCTCCTGACATAAAAAACTTTAAAATAAAAGCATATCCGTATTATCTAGAAATAGAAAATCAAATTAAAGTAATAAAATCTTTTAATAGGCCTGTTATATTAATTGACGATATCCTTCATAAAGGATATAGGATAAAAGCCTTAGATCCTCTTTTAAAAAAAGAAAATATTAATGTTCATAAAATAATAGTTGGAATTTTATCAGGTAAAGGTAAAGAAATTATGGATATTCAAAATAGAAATGTAGACTGTGTTTATTTTATTCCAAAACTTCGTCACTGGTTCAATGAAAATTTGCTTTATCCATATATAGGGGGAGATATATTATGGAGGGGAGAATACCCTAAAAGAAACTTAATTCCTTCGATAAATTTAATACTTCCATATGCTTTTCCTACCTTTATAAAAGGCGCAAGCACAAAGTCAATATATCAACTTTCAAAAACTTGTCTTGAAAACTCCTATGAAATACTAAAAACCATTGAAGTAGAATATGAAGTAATAAGGGAACGCAATTTAACTTTATCTAACCTAGGGGATGTATTTATTTCTCCACGCTGTCCTGACCATGGTAAAGATGTTAATTTAGATTTAAGTCTATCACCATGCCACTATTTAGAAAATGATCTAGAATTATTAAAAAGGATGGAGGATATAATAAACAGAACATGAGGTGTTGCTATGAAATACTATAAGTTTGAAGATAAAGCAATAATATCCTTTGAGAATATTAATTTTAATACCTCAAACCAAATTGAATGTCTAGAAAAAGATAAAATATACTTTGTTGGCAAAATGCCTAAAGGTAAATCAAGAAGGAGCTTTGTAGTTACACTTCCAGATGAGATTTTTATGCAGGAGGAGGATATAGAAATTTTAAACATAAAAAATACAGAAATTTCTCTTCCTCCTGCCCTTTTATACAAAATTGCCCAAAGGAAAATGATCTATGTAAATTCCAACTACCCCAATTGGCAAGATATATTTAATTATAAACCCAAATATAAACATATAAATATAATAGGTCTTGGAGATGTTGGTGGCACTTTGCTTACCGGTCTAAGACTTCTTGGAAAAAATATAATACAATCAATAGGTATATATGATAAAGATGAAAACAAAATGAATAGATGGTTTTATGAAGCAAATCAAATATTTCAACCTTTTTCAAAAGATGAATACCCTGAAATAAAAAAAATATCTGAGGAAGATATATTCAATTGTGATATATTAGCATTTTGTGTAAGTGTATATGTTCCTGGATTAAATGAAAAAGGCGATGTTAGAATGTTACAATTTGAAAGTAATTCCAAAATAGTTTCTGAAATAGCAAAAAAAGCAAGAAAAAACAATTTTAAAGGCATTTTAGCAATAATTTCAGATCCTGTTGACCTTTTATGTAAAGTTGCTTTTTTAGAAAGCAATAAAGATGAAAATGGAAAACTTGATTATAAGGGACTTTATCCAGAACAAATTATAGGTTTTGGACTTGGAGTTATGAACGCACGAGCAAACTTTTATTCAAAAACTATTGAAGGTGCAGAAGTTTACAAAGATGAAGGTCGAGTATTTGGACCCCATGGAAAAGATATTGTAGTAGCCAATAGCATTAAAAATTACAACGATGAAATATCTAAAAAATTAACTGAAAAGGTAAAAAACGCCAACATAGATATTAGAAACACAGGTTTTAAACCATTTATAGCCCCTGCTCTTTCATCAGGTGCATTATCTATACTCTCAATGATAAAAGGAGAATGGTTTTATGGCTCTACATTTATAGGTGGAGTTTACTTTGGATGTAAGATGAAAATTATAGATGGTTTTATTGAAGTAGAAAGAAATTTCTTAGATATAAAACTATTAGAAAGATTAAAGGAAAGCTATAAGAAATTAGGTGAAATAATATGAGTGAAATTTATATTATAACTTCTCCTAAAAAGAGCAAAATACTTGAAAACATGATTGAAAACTTTATTTTAGGAAAACCTTATAGAATAATTGACTCTCCTTATAAAATTGAAAAATTACAAAATAAAAAAATTTTATTTGCCCTTGAACTTGATGAAGCAGGTTTTTGCCATGATGTAAATATGATTTTATCTAAACTAGTAAGCTTAGGTAATGACTCACTTTCAAACTCTACAGCAGCAATATTAACAAAAAGTCCTAACTATCACTTTACAAAATCTGCTTCACAAAATGTAATCTTTTTAGCTAACAGCCTAGGCTGTAGATTTATAGGCCATCCTTTAGTTGAAGCTATAAAGGATTTTAAAAATTTTTTAACATGGCAAAAAACATTAAATTTAACCCTTGAAGAAATATGCTATATGCAATGCAAAATATTAGGAGATAGATTATGGAATTTTGAAATTAAAAAAATTCCAAAACCAAAAATCCTCGCTTTACATGCTAGTAATAGAAAAACTTCAAACACTTTAATGCTATGGCATTTAGTTATGAATAACTTAACAGACTTTGATATTAAAGAACTTCATGTTGAAAACGGAACTGTTTTGGACTGCATAGGGTGTTCATTTAAAACTTGTATACATTTTAGTGAACAAAAAAGTTGTTTTTATGGTGGAATAATGGTAGAAGAAATATATCCAGAAGTTGAAAAGTCAGATGTTATAATTTGGATATGCCCAAATTATAACGATGCTATCTCCGCTAATCTTTCTGCTGTAATTAATAGACTAACAGCCCTTTATAGAAAAATTAAATTTTATGATAAAAGGATATACGCAGTTGTAGTTTCTGGAAATTCAGGTGGAGATAATGTGGCAAAACAAATATTGGGAGCTTTAAATATTAATAAAGGATTTATACTTCCTCCATATTTTGTAATATCCGAAATAGCAAATGACCCTGGGACTATTCTTAAAGTAGAAAACATAGAAAAAAAAGCAGAAAATTTTGCTAATATAATCAAAAAGGAATTATTGCATAATTAACCAAAAATAAAGTATAATCATATTGTATGCTCACCTCTTGTCCCCTAAATGGGGGTTATTTTTTTAATAAATAAACATGCTCAAAGGAGCATGTTTATTTACACCAACTAACAAATTCTTCAAAAAGCCTTAACATTATGGGATGCTTTTTAATCATCATCTCTGGATGCCATTGAACTGCCATAATAGGTTTATTTTTATGCTCTATGGCCTCTATTACTCCATCGGAAGATGTAGCAGCTACTATAAAATTGTTAGGAACACTTTTTGCTGCTTGATGATGAAAACTGTTTACAAGCAATCTATCTGTATCGAATATCCTATGAAGCCTTGTTCCAGGAACAATATTGACATAATGTCCTATATCATTAATGTTAGCATTTTGCATATGATTTATATAGGCCTTTTCATTTTCACTAATATCCTGATATAGCTTCCCTCCAAATGCAACTACCATTATCTGTTGTCCTCTGCTTATCCCTAATATTGGCATATCCTTTTCTATTGCCGCCTTAACAATAAAAAGTTCACAAAGATCCCTTGGAGTATAAGTAAATCCCACATGTTTTGAAGGCTCTTCTCCATAATATATAGGATTTACATCATGTCCTCCAGAAAGTATGATTCCATCAAGCTGATCAATTATTTGTAAAAGGTCAGACTCTTTATTAATTATAGGAACTATAACAGGTATACCCCCAGCCTCTAAAACTGCATCAACATAATCCTTAGCCGAAAAAAATCTTTCTTGCCCAACATACAACCCCTCTTGTGAAATAAAATAATCAGCCGTAATACCAATAAAAGGTTTTTTCACTTAAATCACCTCCGTTAATAATATAATATACCTTTTTTTAGAAATTTAAAAGTAATTGAAAAAATTTTATTGTATAATAAAATTAAGGAGGGATAAAATATGAAAAGGATATACATGGATAATGCTGCAACTTCATTTCCTAAAGCTCCAAAAGTTTCTGAAAGCATAATTAATTTTATAGAAAATATAGGAGGCAACGTTGGGAGAGGAACTCATTTTAGTTCATATACAGCAGGTTCAGTTGTGTATGAAACTCGAGAACTTTTATGTAAACTCTTTAAATTTGATGAACCTATGAACGTAATTTTCACTATGAATATAACTCAAAGTTTAAACATGATTTTAAAAGGTTTTTTAAAAGAAGGAGACCACGTTCTAATTTCTTCCATGGAACATAATGCTGTTTTAAGGCCTTTATATTCATTATTAGAAAAAGGCATAACATTTGACATTTTACCTTGCGATGATAAAGGATATTTAGATCCTCAAATAATAAAAAAATACATAAAATCAAATACAAAACTTCTTGTCATAACTCATGCATCAAATGTTTCTGGAACAATTCAAAACGTAAAAGAAATAGGGAAAATATGTAGAGAAAATAACATTGATTTTGTATTAGACAGTGCACAAACCGCTGGAATATTAGATATAAATTTTTACGATTTAAATTTAAGCGCATTAGCATTTACTGGTCATAAAGGTCTTTTGGGGCCTCAAGGAATAGGAGGGTTTCTAGTAACTAGTGAATTTGCTAAGAAAATAAAACCACTAATAGAAGGAGGAACGGGAAGCTTTTCTGAATCATATACACAACCTGAAATTTTACCAGATAAATTTGAATCTGGAACACTAAATATTCCTGGAATATTTGGCTTAAATGCTGCTTTAAAATTCATACTAGATACCGGGTTAGATAAAATAAGAAACAAAGAAAAACAATTAACACAAAAATTTATAAAAGAAATTAAAAAAATACAAAACATAGAATTAGTAGGCCCAGATGAATCTTATGATAGAATGGCTGTTATTTCATTAGATTTTAAAAACATAGATAATTCTGAAGCAGCTTTTATTTTAGATAATCAGTATGGAATTATGACAAGAGTAGGATTACACTGCTCTCCTCTTGCCCATAAAACACTAGGAACCTTCCCAAAAGGAACCGTTAGATTTAGCTTTGGATACTTTACATCTGAAGAAGATATAGAATATGCTATTCAATGCATAGAAAAAATTTCTAAACTATAATTTTATTATAGTTGAAGTTAAAAAATTTTTATTATATAATATTTATCAAAATAAATATTAAAAGTCGATGATGGGGAGGAGTATCTTAAGGATCCCTTTAGCGAGCAGGGGACGGTGGAAGCCCTGTAGGGTTACTTAAGAGAAAAGAACCCTTAAGACGCTGCCGGAAAGCCTTTAGCAAGTATGGTAAGCCCCTTTAATAGGGTTAAAATGTCGAGTGGGCATATGCCAAAAAGAGTGGTACCGCGGTAAAGCCGTCTCTTAACTGAGGCGGCTTTAATTTATATAATTAGGGAGGGATAAAAATGGAATATAAAAAAATAATATCTGAACGTCTAAGTACATTAACAGGCCTTTCTACCGAAACAATTGAAAAACTTATAGAAATTCCACCAAAACCAGATATGGGAGACTTTGCCTTCCCTTGTTTCCAACTTGCAAAAACTTTAAGAAAAGCTCCTAATCTTATTTCTCAAGAATTAAAAGATAAAATAGATAAATCAGGTTTTGAAAAAGTTGAAGCAGTAGGAGGATATCTTAACTTTTTTGTTGACAAATCTTATTTAGCTAAAAATACACTTTCTAAAATACTAACTGAAAAGGAAAAGTATGGCCATTCAAATATAGGCAAAGGAAAAACTATAACAATAGATTTTTCTTCCCCTAACATAGCAAAACCTTTCCATGTAGGTCACTTATACTCTACCGCTATTGGAAATGCTCTTTATAAAATGTTTTCGTCTCAAGGATATAAATGTGTAGGAATAAACCACCTTGGCGATTGGGGAACACAATTTGGTAAATTAATAGCAGCCTATAAAAGATGGGTTGACGAAGAAGCTCTAGAAAAAGAACCTATAAAAGAACTCCTTAGAATTTATGTTAAATTTCATGAAGAAGCTGAAAAAGATCCTTCTTTAGAAGATATAGCAAGAATGCATTTTAAAAATTTAGAAGATGGAAAAGAAGAAGAAGTTATGCTTTGGAAAAAAATAAAAGAGGTAAGTTTAATTGAATTTAATAGAATCTACGACATGTTAAAAATTAAATTCGACTCATATGCAGGCGAAAGTTTTTATAACGACAAAATGGATGAAGTTGTTGAATTGCTTCAAGAAAAAGGACTTTTAACAGAAAGCAAAGGTGCTTTAGTTGTAAATTTAGATGAATATAATATGCCTCCTTGTATAATTAAAAAATCAGATGGGGCTACAATATATGCAACAAGAGACCTAGCAGCTGCTATTTATAGAAAAAGAACCTACGATTTTTACAAAAACATCTATGTAGTTGGAACTCCTCAAACCCTTCATTTTAAACAAGTATTTACAACTCTTAAATTAATGGGATTTGACTGGGCTGATGATTGTATTCATGTTGGATTTGGATTAGTTAAATTTGCTGATAAAAAACTTTCAACAAGAAAAGGAGATGTAATATTCTTAGAAGATTTATTAAAGGAAGCCATTGAAAGAGCTAAAGAATTAATAGAACAGAAAAACGCTTCTTTAGAAAATAAAGATGAAGTTGCAAAAGTTGTAGGAATAGGAGCTGTTGTATTTACATACCTAAAAAACAACAGAGAAAGAGACATTATATTCTCTTGGGAAGATATACTAAACTTTGATGGAGAAACTGGTCCTTATGTTCAATATTCTTATGCAAGAGGAAGAAGCGTTTTAAGAAAGGCAAATGGATATGATATATCAAATACAGATTTTTCAAAATTAAATTCTCAGGAAGAAACTGAGTTAATCAAACTATTAGCTTCCTTTAATGATGTTATAATAAATGCTCTTGAAAAGTATGAACCTTCAATATTAACAAGATATATAATTGATGTCGCTAAAACATTTAATAAATTTTATAACTTACATCCTATATTATCTGTTGAAAATGAAATGCTAAAAAATGCAAGATTAGCTTTAGTAGATGCAACAACTATAGTAATTAAGAACGGACTATCACTTCTTGGTATTGATGTTGTTGAAAGAATGTAAAAAATGCCCCCTGTAAGGGGGCTTATTCTATTAATTGCGTTAAAATCATCTTCAATTCCGTATATCCTACTATTTCATTTAATGATGCACCAGGCCTTAACTGTAAAAATAAATAATCTCCAAATTCTTTTTCTATAATGATATCCATATCTGGCTGGCCAGGATAAACAACTATAACCTTTTCTATTGGAAGAATAGGTCTTTTTAAGTCTCTAGATATGTAATGGATAGTAGTTTTATAATTTTTTATTTGTATCATAGTTTCGTTATTTTCTACATCACTCCATATATACGAAAATCTTCTATATTTTGCTTCAATTATAATTGATTTAATATATTTGTTATCTTTATAAATATCTAATCTAATATCCGGCAATTTATTCGAAGCATGGGTATAAAAATATGTATCATCCTTTAAGGCTTCTTGATACAAAGCTTTAAGTTCTTTTTCATACCAAACTTCTAATCTTATGTTATCCCTTGTTAAAACAGCACTTGTTCCACTTGGTATTAAATCGACAAATCTAAGACTTAAAAGCCTCTTTAAATCTGAATCCTCTAAATTAAATCCCATATCTTCTAAGGCTTCCATAAGCACAATTAATGTAAAATACTCATATAAAACATCCGTTGTTTTAAAATTTGGTTCATAATAATTAACATAATCAATAAAATTTTTATATATCTTATATACCTTGTTATATTTTGGATTCTTTAATATATTTTTTACTGGAATAATTTTAAAACAGGTATCTACTTCACTAAAAAATTTAATATATTTAGATAAAACGTTACCTATCCATTTAATATCTTTATAATAAAAATCTATTTCTTTTTTATCTATATTTAACTTTTTTAAAATACTATTTTTATCATCTAAAACATAATTTTTTAATTCATTTAAATACATTTCAATTTTTCTAAATTCTTTAAGTAAGCTTATCAATATTCCTTTTAAAATTTTGTTTTCTAAAGAATTAACACTAGGCACCTTTCTTATTTCTAAGCGCTCTCCACCATTTCTTTTTCCTGAAAATCTTATGGTTTTTATATCTTGTTTTTTAACATTTTGACCCTTTATATAATTCTTTTTTAATTCTGTTATTGGATTTTTTATTATATCATCTAAAGTTTTTATTAAAATATAAAAATCCTTTTTACACACATCCATAATCTTTAAATAATTAATATTAAACCTATTAGTTTTTATTTTACTTTTATACAAAGATGTATTTAAATTATAGGATAAACCATTTATTTTTTTATTTAAATACTCTCTAAGATTTTTAAGTTGCAAATCACTTATATGCCTTGGTTGAACTGAATATACATTATAATAATACCTTCCATTTATAAAAATTCTTATCAAATAATCCCCCGGCAAAAGCACCGAATATCTATTTTGTCCTTCAAACAATTTTCTAGTTTCATTTGGATTTATTCTTATAAATTCACCTTGATTTGTAAAAATATTTTTTATCTCTAAAAAACTATCTTTATCACTACTTTGAAAACTTACACTTACCTTTGAACACTCCTTAAGTTCTACTATACTTTTCTTTATTTCAGATATATCATCAAAAAACACATTTAATTTCATTACCTGCTCCTTATCAAAATTATCAACAGTAAAAATCACTGTTGCATCAAAATCATGATGCATAGCCATTGTAATACATCTCCTCAGCCTTTCTCTTTATTTCTGCCAAACAGTATTTAAAATCAGAAATACTTTGTGCTAAATCCTCAGTAAATAATTGATACAGCAGACTATCTTTAATCTCATTATTTTCACATATTCCAATTAAAGCTCCATATTGTTCTTGATGTCCTCTTATTTTAGTTAATATTCTCTGTTTTATTGCAATATCAATAGCCCTTCCCCTATCTATAAGCCTTTGACCTTTATCATCTTCTGGTATATTTAAAATATAAAGTGCTATATGTTGAAGAGTCCTATATGAAACACCTTTTTGCTTATCAAAGCTATTTAACAAATTATGTAATTTGTCAAAAAACTTAAGTTCTACATCTTTAAAAACATCTATTGGTATATCAATATTTCTTCTCCAAGAACGCATATATTTGCTTTCTACAAACTTTTCGCTTAAGTCAATTTGTCCTTTGTTTTTAAAAATATCCTTCATTTCACTAAAAGGAATTGTTTCTAAATTTATTACATTTGCTCTATCTAAAAGTCTATCTGAAAAATCCTTGGTGGTTTCATCTATATTAACAGTCCCTACAAAAATAACATTATCGCCTATGTTAATATAAGGCGGATAATCTTCTCTATTCTTACATTTTGAATTTTTATTATAAAGAATCAACTTTCTCTCATCTTCCTTCATTTCTAAAAGAGAAATAAAAGGACTAAACCAATACTCTACTTGACTTAAGTTCATCTCATCAAATATTATCATAAAAAGTTCTTCTTTTCTATCTTGAGCTTTCTTTAAAATATCTGCTATACCTGTTTCTGAAGGAATAAATTCTTCTTTTGAAGTATTAAGATATCCTATTATGTCTGAAGGTTCAGTATAAGCTGGGCTTATAGGTATTACAACATAATGTTCTTCATCTAATCCTAAAGCCTTTGCATAAGCTATAGCTAATCTTGTTTTTCCTGTTCCTGCCATACCACTTATTATTGTTAAAGGATTTGTTTTTAAACAAACATGAAAATTATAAAGATCTATATCCCTATAACAAAGGCCCTCATTAAGGACATATTGTTTAAACTTCTCTAAAAATTTTGTTTCGCTTTTCACAGAATCTTTAAAGGATTTTAATTCATCACCTGTAAATATATTTACTCCATCCCTCTCTATTAAATCCTTTAAAACTTTTAAATAATCTTCTGAAATAAATAAAAGCTCATCGCTTACTTTGTATGCTACATTCTCAAAAAAATCTTCTGGAAATTTAATTCTTTTAATATCTCCTATACTACTTAAAAATCTCCTTCCCTTTTGATTAATCCAATTTAAATTTCCATAAATATAATCACCACATATTAATATTTCAGGATTTTCAAATTCATCATTATATAAAGGTAAATCAATAGGTTCTTGTTGCAAAATAGCCTTTTCAAACTCATACTTTGACATACTTGGTGATGGAATAGGAACATACATTTTAGAAAAATCTATATTAGAACTTTCAATATCATATATAACTAAATTTCTATAATATATTTCGTTTTTAGATTTTTCTTCTTTTTTCATGTAAGGTTTAAATAGAATTAGCTTATTAACTAATTTATCATAAATCCTCTCTTTTTTTACTTTAACGTCCCTTTCATTCCAAAAATCAGGAGGCATAGGAATATTCTCTAAAGCCTTTTCAAAACCTATGAATAAATTATTTTCAAAAGGTCCTGGCAGCTCAAATATTTTTTTAGGTATTACAGATATTGGCTTAATATAAAATAATACATACTCAGGATTCTTTTTTAAGTATGTTATTGCTTTTTGCTCTTCACCTATTGAAGGAAATATTTTTTCATCTATAGCTAAATACCCTAATAAATAACAATCTTGTATTGATTTAATATCTTCTGGCCTTATACCTTTCATAATTAACCCTCCAAATTTTTCTTCTTTATTATGATGTTTCTTACTAATTCTTCCACATTCATTCCAAATATAACATGATATTCAAGATTTTTATTCCTTAAAAACTTTTCAATTTCTAATAAATCTTTTGTTGAATCTATGGAATTCCTATGAATAAAAATAACTCCTTTATAATCATCAAAGTTATCTAATACTTCTAAATTGCTTGGGCTAATAACATTACAATTTCCTATTGAATCAAAAATTCTATCATAACTAAAGTTTGTAATAATAGTATTATCATTTAAAAGGCTTATATCTTTTTCTTCTTGTTTAACTTTTTCCTCTAAATTGTGTTTAATTTCCTCCAATTCCTTTTCTACTTTTTCTTTATAGTTTATATAACTTTTTTGTAAATTTTCTATTTCTTTTTCTATAACATGTATTTTTTCTTCCTTATTTCTTATTTCTTTTTCTAGTAAATTACTTTTTTCTTGAAATTCCTTCAATTTATTTTGAATCTCTCTATACAAGTCAATATTAAAACAAACAATAGCATCTGAAACCAACTTATTAAAAAAATTTCTCCTTTCAATAGGCATTGATTGGATACTCTTAATATTTTCCGATACATATGCTAAAACAGATATATAATCTGGTATATGCTCTCTATTTTCTATAAAATAATTAGCAAACTCAAAAAACTCCATACCTTTAAATTTTTTTCTAAGGTCACTAAAATTTTTCTCCTGATTTATAAACTTCATCATTGCTTGAGCCTCAGATTCAAGAATAGAAAAATAATCAATAGGATCTTTAAGCTGTAATAATTTTTCCATAGCCTCATAACAATTCTCTTTTGTTAACTCAATTTTCTTAACTAATCCTTCAAATATGTGTCTTTTGTTTATAAAATTATCATATATAGCTTCTAAGTTATCTTCAACAAAATCAGGGAAAAGTAAAATTAACATTCCTAAAGGTATATGAAAAGGAACCTTTTCCTTTAAAGGATAAGATAAAAATGTATATAAAAAATCATCTACATCCTTAATATCTAGCTCTTTTAGTTTAAACCCATAAATTTCTTCTAACATTTTTTTAAACATATCATGCTTACTATTAAATTTTAAAATAAGGCTTTTCCTTAATAATATTTCCGGCGCCCTCGATACATTAGCAAACCCCTTTACATTTATCTTCCATTTATTCGCTATTTTAACTAAAACATCATAATCAGCAATTGTAAAATATAGTTCAACTACATTCATTTAAACACCTCCATCTGCTTCTTTATATATAATTCTATAAAAAGTCAATTTTTCCTTTAATTTTGATTTTTCTGTTTAAAAAAACAATTATTTTTGCTAAAATAAGAAAGGAAAGGAGCGAAGAATATGCTTGTTAAAGATTGGAAGGAATTTTTAATACCTTACGAACAAGCAGTTGAGGAACTAAAAATTAAATTTAAAAGCATAAGAAAACAATATAGAAGCAAAAATGAGTACTCTCCCATAGAATTTGTTACAGGAAGAGTTAAAGAAATATCCAGTATATTAGAAAAGGCCAAAAAATTAGATATCCCGTTAAACAAAATTGCAGAGGAAATGGAAGATATTGCAGGTATAAGAATTATGTGCCAATTCGTAGAGGACATCTATAAAGTAGTTCAAATTATTCGTCAAAGAGATGGTAAAGATTTAAAAATAGTCTATGAAAAGGACTATGTAAAAAATAAAAAAGATAGCGGTTATAGAAGCTATCACGTAATTATTAAGTATCCAGTTCAAACTACAGAAGGAGAAGTTGAAGTTTTAGCAGAAATACAAATTAGAACATTAGCTATGAATTTTTGGGCTACTATAGAACATTCATTAAACTATAAATATAAACAAAGTATACCTCAAGAAATAAAGGATAGACTAAAAAGAGCGGCAGAACTTGCTTTTTTACTCGATCAAGAAATGTCAGAAATAAAAGAAGAAATAATCGAAGCTCAAAAAATGTTTGAAGTTAAATCAAGCATTATATCTGACATATTAGATAATATAATAACTTTATATTCCTTAGGAAAGATATCAGAATCCACTGACTATCAAGATAAATTTAATAAATTGCTAGAAAAAGGAGATATAGTTGAATTAAAAGAGTTACTAGATGAACTTAACGATAAAGTTCAACAAACTCGCCTTCAGCTATTTCAAATAGAGGAATAATGGTGATGTTATGGATCAATTTGAAGGAAAATTTTTAAATATAGTATTAGCTGGTATATTAACTTTTCTTATACTAATATCAAATATAGGTCAAAATTTTAAAAATGACTTGTATTCTGTTTATAATTTTAAAACACATTACAATTTTTTTTATAATAGTTGGAAGCAATCTAAAAACCACTTAGATTATATTAATAAAGCATCGTATTACTTAGAAAAAAAACTAGAATACAAACTAAAACCTTTAAACAACAGTTACATCCATTGTTGGTACCGTAATTTCCCTATTCAAGAATTCCAAAGTAATATGGAAATTGTCTCAAAAGGTGGAACAATTATAAAAAGGTACATATACGGAAAAGATTTTTTTGAAGATTTTAAAGGATATTATGTTGGAGGTAAAATAATAAACGAATTTCAATATGTTGATAAGTTTAACCAAGATATTACTAAAGAAATAATACTAACAGATCTTTATAATTATAAAAACATTGAGGAATTAGATAATATTTTTTTATCAAAAAACGTTAAATGCGTTATATCCCCTGCGTTTTCTGAGGATTTAGTCTTTAGTAGTGGACTTTATGACAGCAACATTTCTATTAATGACAAAGGTTTAATTAAAATAATAATAAATCCTCATATATTTAACGAACTTAAAAAATACGCTAAAAAAGGATATAAAATCAAAATATTTGCAGGCAACTTTATAAAAAAATCTCAATTCAAAGATATATATGCAGTATTACCTGGAAAAAACAAATTATTAAAACCCTTAATAATCGTTTCGTATTATGACTACTATTTTAAACTACCAAATGTGAGTTATCAAAACAATGAATTTTTAACAACTCCATCATTAGTTCTTGAGGCAATTAATGCCATTAAAGCCCAACGAGCTAAAATTCCAGACAGAACAATAATATTTGCCTTTTTATCTGGCCATTTACTAAACGATAACTTAAATAATGTATATAATAACTTACCCAATGGCAATGTTTTGATTTTAGATAATCTTGGAACTTCTGAAGATATTTCTATAAGTTATACCGAAAAAGAAAATAGTTTTGCTAATAATATAATAAAAATGTTAAAGCTAAACTCTTTTTACATAACTAATAAAAATATAATAAGTGATTCTAATTTTCAATATGTATTAATCTCATCTGAAAATGGAGGTGATTTTGAAAATATATTAAAATCTGGAAAATTTTTACTATCACTTATACAAGATGAATGTTATAATCTTGGCATTTTAACAGGAAATTTTAGAATTTTAAGGAACATAAAAAAATATTTAAACAAATACTCTATACCTTTTTCAATAATAACACTATTTTATCTTATTTATGTAGTATTCTCGCCTAAAAACAATAAAGGGAGATTATAAAAATCTCCCTTTCAGATTGTTGACAAAGTATAATTTTAAAAAGAGAATCCATCACAAAAAAAGGATTCTCTTTTTTTATGTCGAAATATAATAATATACGAAGTAATAAAGGAGGATAAGTATGCTAACAATCAACAA
>Ga0207430_10186_pt1 | contig 22611 bp, 26 predicted proteins | sample YelNatsi3bottle8_FD_187544 | JGI IMG/M metagenome (GOLD analysis project Ga0207430, IMG submission 187544) | Hot spring thermophilic microbial communities from Obsidian Pool, Yellowstone National Park, USA - site 3 bottle 8 (SPAdes) (version 2) | ecosystem: Environmental > Aquatic > Thermal...
TCTGGTTCTTGTTCATCAGACCGAGATTTTGCCTTAAGCTTCCTTCAGATTCCACCTCACGATGGACACCCTTGCTCTTGGCTAGTGGTTCCCACTACCAAGCCCACAGCGGACTTTCACCGCCTAGTTATCGCCCATGCCGGGCGCACGTAAACAGGGCTCTATCGCAGGATAGAGCCCTTTAAAATTACTTGAGTTCATTGAAAAACCAGCCTAATCCGCCATCCATTATTATTACAAGGAGTATGAAAAAGAACAGCAATGTCTCTAAAGACCATGTTACATTAAGCCAGCCTCCACCAAGCGCTAATACAAGTATCAAGAAGAAAAACAACAAATTGCTTTCGCCAAAAACTGAACTTGTTCCTGCCATATTGATCCCCCTTTAAGCAATTTTTAACACCTAATCAAGCCTTTGGTTCTTCAACAATGAAACCTGGAACAAACAAGAGGATTAAAAGTATTATGATTATAATCCAAAACCACCCAAATCCTGCTCCGCTTTTATCTACTGGCATAAATATTTTCCTCCTTTCAAGCTTCAACCTTTTTATATGGAGGTCTTTTCAGACCTACTACATAATATGACATAACTTCATATGGTGACACTTTTTAAATTTCCACTAACAAATTTTTATATTTCACATATTGTGTTAATAGCATGAAAGGAGGTAAGCTAATGAATTTAATTCCTATATTTGCTTTTTCAAAAATCGCAAAAGAAATTTATGTAACAAACAAAATTGACAAAAGACTTTTATATAAAGCTATGTACTTGAGAAGCGAATGTGTTCCAGTGATTTTATATTCCCACCTTCCTTATGAGGTCTTAAAAAAAAGAGTTGAAAAATTAGGTGGCAGCATAAAATTTGAACTGCCGATTATAAAAGCTTGGTCAGTGAATTTGCCCTGTGACAAATTAAAAAATTTTGCAGCACTAAAAGGAGTTCATTTCATAGCAGAAGATTCAACTGTGAAGCTTCAGCTTAACATCGCTACACAAGAAATTGCCTCTCGAAAAGTCAACGATTTAGGCTATACAGGAAAAGGAGTAACAATTGCCTTTTTAGATACAGGAATATATCCTCATCCTGATTTTACCAAACCAAAAAATCGCATAGTGGCATTTCACGATGTAGTAAACGGAAAAAAACAGCCTTATGACAACAACGGCCACGGCACTCACGTAGCTGGAGATGCAGCAGGAAATGGATACACTTCTAATGGAAAATACAAAGGAGTAGCCCCTGAAGCTAATATAGTAGCAGTAAAAGTATTAGATGCTTATGGTAGAGGCTTGTCCTCTGACATATTAGCGGGGATGCAATGGGTTTTAGACAATAAAGACAAATACAATATACGAATAGTTTCCCTATCAATAGGAGAAACGCCCTCTCTCCCTACTTTCTTAGATCCTTTGGTAAGAGGAGTAGATACTCTTTGGAGAAATGGATTAATAGTAACTGTTGCAGCAGGAAATTCCGGACCTAATTACAATACAATAACTTCTCCGGGTACCAGTAAAAATGCAATAACAGTGGGAGCAGTGGATGACAAAAGAACTTCTGATATAAGCGATGATGAAATAGCTCAATTTTCTGGAAGAGGCTCACCTTATCTATACAAACCAGACGTAGTAGCTCCAGGAGTAAAAATAATCTCAACTGCTTCAGGAAATGTACCTTTTGGAGCAGATGAAATAATGATAAATAAGGCCTACAGAAGCGCTACAGGAACTTCTATGGCAACTCCAATCGTAGCAGGTGCAGCAGCACTACTCCTTGAAAAAAATCCTAATTTGACTAATGTACAAATAAAAAATATTTTAAAATCGACAGCAGTAAAAATTGACGATGCAGGATTATGGACACAAGGAAGTGGAATGATAAATATAGAAGAAGCTTTAAAAAAAGCATGAGGGGCTAGCCCCCTCATTTTAATGACCTATGTCCTAGTCCAATTGCCACTTCGTTTAAATTAAGCATACCTACTGCAAAAAACACACAAACGCATAAGTGTTCATCCGCATAAGCAATACCTATTTTCCCTCCAACATTAAGTCCCATAGCCTTATTCATAACCTGCATGACAGCTTCATGCGCAGCTCCTGCTACAGCTCCTTCTGCAGCGTGTGTGTCTTCTATAATTCCTTCTCTTTTAGCCGCTACTACCGCTCTTTCAATAATTTTAGATATAGAATTTACGTATTCTCCACCATAGTCAACAGCTGCAACTTTTACTCCTTGTTGCCAATATTTGTTTTTTAGTATTTCTTCCTCTTCCCTTGTACACATAGCCATTTTTATTGCAATTCTTGCCACATCAATGCTTTTCATTGGCTTCATATTCACACCGCCTAAAATCCTTTTATCATGTTTAGTAAAATCTGATAAAAAATAGGTATAAAAATAGCTGGCAACAAATTCCCCACTTTTATATTCTTAATCTCCAACATATTCAAAGAAATCGCAAATATCAATACTCCTCCTACAGCTGTCATGTCGTCAATCACTGGTTTTGTCAAAAGCCCTTGCAAAAAAGATGCACCTAATGAAATAGAACCTTGATACAAAAATACCGAAATAGCTGAAAAAACAACACCTATTCCAAAAGTAGAAGCAAAAATTATTGAGGAAATGCCATCTAGCACAGATTTAGCAAATAATATACTATGGTCTCCTGAAAGTCCATCTTTCAAAGAACCAACAATCGCCATTGCACCGATGCAATAAACTAAACTAGCTGTTACAAATCCTTTACTTATTGTAGAACTGTTATCTTTACTTAATTTTTTTTGCAACACATCCCCTAACTTATTAAGATACCCTTCAATGTCTAAAGCCTCTCCTATAACACCGCCTATCACAAGACTTACAATTACTACCATCAAATTATTAAACTGAAGGCCACTGGAAATCCCTATTATCATCACACTTAAGGCGACACCCTGCATGACTATATTTTTAAACCTTTCCGGAATTCCTACTTTGAGAAGAGTGCCAATAGTACCACCCACAATTATTGCAATTGAATTTACAACAGTTCCTAACATTTATTTCTTCCTTTCGTTAAAGATTTTTTTCCCCATCTCCCTGCCATAGTAAAATAAATACTGTTGAGCAAATCCAGACAAATCTCCAAATTTATCTATTGCAAACAGTTGAATCTCCAAAGGGGTCCCTTCTCTTTTTAAATACAGATACTCAACAATTCTTTTTATCCATACATCTGTAGGAAAAGTATCGTATCTGCCTATAGAATACAAAATAACACAATCTGCAACTTTTGGACCTACCCCATTTATACTCATAAGAATATCTCTTATCTCATTAGTACTGTATTCAAACAACTTTAACAGGTCTATTTCTCCGGAAAAAACTTTGGAAGCAGCATCAAGTATATATTTCGCTCTAAAGCCACATTTTGTTTGGGCAATCGTCTCAACATCAAACATAACTAATTCTTCTGCTTTGGGAAAAGTATAATATACTCTGCCTTTATACTCAATTGGATTTCCAAAAGAACTAGCAAGATTTTCTATTACTTTCTTTATCTGTGGTATTCTGTTATTTTGAGAGATTATAAATGAAATAAGAGTTTCCCAAGTATCTTGGCGCAAAATCCTTATACCTTGCCCATATTGAATTGCTTCTTTTAATATAGGATCCTTTGAAAGATTTTCTTTTATTTGCTTGTAATCTCTTCCTAAATCAAAATAGTCAAACCAAATGTCATAAAAGTCATTTAAATCTGTATTGTCAATTATCAACACGTCTCCTTCCAATTTCACGTTTATCACTCTATCGTAAGCAACTCCTGTATAGCTTCCATCCTCTTCCTCATTCCATCTAAAACACTGCCCACACTCAAAAGTCTCTTTAAGGTTAAAATCTTCAATCCCCCTTACAATTACCTTTGTCCCCTTTTCTTCCACACTATATTTCATCTTCCTCACCCACATTGAGTTTATTTACTTACTAACTATCATATTTCTCTATCCTGTTAATTATTATTATATAATTTTTTCTGTACAAAAAAAAGCCGAAACCGGCTTTTTTATTAATACAAGTCATAATTTTTGTCTTTATTTTTTATTTCTCAAATATTCATCTATAGCTTTAGCTGCTTGTTTGCCTGCACCCATTGCAAGTATTACAGTTGCAGCACCAGTCACCGCATCGCCACCAGCAAACACACCCGGTTTTGAGGTTTTACCGGTTTCATCGGCAATTATGCCGCCCCATTTTTGAATCTCGATATCTTTTGTAGTGGAAGGAATCAAATTATTAGGGCTTGTTCCTAAAGCCATAATCACTGTATCTACTTCTATTGTAAACTCAGAGCCAGGTATTTCAATAGGTCTCCTTCTTCCTGAGCTATCAGGCTCACCTAATTCCATTCTTATTACATCCATACTTTTTACCCATCCATCTTCTGTCCCATTTATCCTTATTGGGTTAGCTAAAAACTCAAATTTTATACCTTCTTCAATAGCATGCTCTATCTCCTCCGCCCTTGCTGGCATCTCCTCTTTTGAACGCCTGTATACTACAGTTACTTCTTCCACACCATCAAGCCTTAGAGCAGAACGTGCGGCATCCATTGCAACATTTCCTCCACCTATTACAGCTACTCTCTTACCTACTACAATAGGAGTATCATATTCAGGAAATTTATATGCTTTCATAAGATTTATTCTTGTCAAAAATTCATTGGCAGAATAAACACCATTCAAATTCTTGCCCGGAATATCCATTAACTTAGGAAGTCCAGCACCTGTGCCAACAAATACTGCTTCAAAGCCTTCTTCCTCCATTAATTGGTCAATCGTAACTGTCCTTCCCACAACCACGTTAGTCTCAACTTTTGCACCTAATTTCTTTAATCTTTCTATTTCTGCTTCCACAATTCTCTTGGGTAATCTAAATTCGGGAATCCCATAGGTCAAAACTCCACCCAAAGCATGCAAAGCCTCAAAAATTGTAACATCATAGCCCATTTTTAGAAGGTCTCCTGCACAAGTAAGTCCTGCAGCTCCTCCACCTATTATAGCCACTTTTTTATTTTTCTTCTCAGGCTTTACTTCTTCTTCAATATTATTTTGAAGGGCATAATCAGCTACAAATCTCTCTAATCTTCCAATAGCAATAGGTTTGCCAATTTTATTTAATACGCAATTCTTTTCACACTGTTCTTCCTGCGGACATACTCTGCCACAGACGGCAGGTAAACTATTTGTACTCTTTATTATTTTATAAGCCTCTTCAAATTCTCTTTTCGTAATTGCTTTTATAAACTCTGGTATTCTCACATGGACGGGACACCCGGCCACACAAGTAGGTTTAGGACATTGTATACACCTTGAAGCTTCAGCAATTGCCTCCTCTTCAGTATATCCTAACGCTACTTCATTAAAATTTTTCCTTCTCTCTTTTGGATCCTGTTCTTTCATAGGCACTCTATCTTTAACGGCCATGGTGATCACCTCCATGATGTTGTTCATACAATTCTAATGACACTTTTTCTTGCTTTTTAAACATATTGAGCCTTGTCATTGCCAAATCAAAATTCACAAGGTGTCCATCAAAAATCGGCCCATCCATACATACAAACTTTGTCTCTCCTCCAACTTCAATCCTACAAGCGCCACACATACCTGTCCCATCTACCATCAATGGGTTCATACTTACTATAGTTGGTATATTGTATTCTTTAGTCATTTTGCAAACATTCTTCATCATTATAACAGGTCCTACAGTAATCACATAATCTACTTCTTTGTCATTTTCTAAAACCTCTTTTAAAACATCCGTGACAAATCCTTTTTTGCCAAGAGTACCGTCATCTGTAGCATAATGTACTTTATCACACACAGCTTCCATTTCTTTTTTGAAAATTACATATTCCTCACTTCGTCCACCTAAAATTGCCTCTACTTTATAACCTTCTTGATGTAACATTTTTAATTTTGGATAAAGAGCAGGTATACCTACACCACCGCCAACACCTAATATCTTTTTTGCATCTTTGGGAACTTCCATCGTATTACCCAAAGGCCCCACAAAATCTAAAATATAATCTCCTTCATTGAGAGTACCCAATAGCTTCGTCGATTTACCAACCTCTTGAAATACAATTGTAACTGTTCCCTTTTCCGGGTCATAATCTGCAATAGTAAGAGGAATTCTTTCCCCTTTATCATAAATTCTAATAATGACAAACTGGCCAGGCTTTGCACTCTTTGCAACTCTTGGCACTTCAATATCCATGAGTTTGACTACAGGATTTAATACCTCTTTTCTCACGATTTTGTACATATCACACACCCTTTTCTCTAATATTTGTTTTTTCTATATACAAATTTTTTACATAAATGTCCATTTGCAGGACATTTATGGCCGTCATATACTCCAATTGTTTTTTTATATTTTTCATAGCTTCTTTTAATACAGGGATAATTTTGTACCCATACCTCATTGTAACGTCTACTTTTAAAATTATACCTTCAGGCCTTTTTTCTGTCAAAACTTTATTAACTTTGTAAACTTCATTAAATAAAATAAGTTCATGAGCCACTATTGAATTTATAACGCTTTCAGAAATGGTATATTTACCTAAATAACTATAATTAGGCCTTACAATGGTTTTTTCAAAATACCCTTTGTTATTCCTCCTAAAAATCCTGAGAGGGTCTAAAAAATAGCCTGAGAACTGCTTTTTAACTTCGAAAGTTGGAACAGGGATAACATGTTTTCCTTCTAACAAGCGTTTTTCACGGGCTATTTCAATCTGTTTAGGTGGGACTACATCTTCAATATATATCCTTACACTCACTGGCGGAAGCCCTAACTTTTCAGCTATAGCATCCACCATTTTATCAGAAGTGCCTATTATAAGGATTTTATCCGGTTTCGCTTCTTCAATAGCTTTTTTTACTTCCTCTACATGCGTAGGATCTGTAAATAATGCTCTTTTTATCGCTCCAATTTTTGTAGCCTCTTTTTTAGCAGAAACCCCAGCAATAATGTTATTACCTTTTATTAAAATTCCATCATCAATGATATACCTAATGCCATACTTGCCAGCAATAAAAGAAGCATGATGGCTTTTACCCGTCCCACTTTCTCCAACTAAAGAATAAACCTTCAACAGAGTAACCCCCTAAAAATGCAATATAAAAACCAACCAATAATCTTTTGAATTGTTTTACAATATTAATTATACGGTTTTATATAAATTTTTCAATCACAAAAAAAATAGTATTGCTTCAACATGTTATCGAAAAAATTAGCAATATATACCCCCCTATCCTATACCCCTACAAAGCTTATTATAACTTTCTTACTATTTTAAAGTCAAGACTATCCCCTTAAATCTCTTTCATCAATTCTATTATTTAAGCAAAAATTATACCAATAATTTCTTAAAATACTAAAATAAAAAGTGCCGAAAACTCGGCACAAAATCAATTTAAATCTATGTAAAAACTCAGGAAAATGTTGAAACCCACGAGGGAAGGGTAGAAAAGATCTTTGAGATGTATTACTTTTTCAACAAAACATCAGGAACTTGCGGCTTATAAAACCAGCCGATGCAAGCAGAAGTTACAAGTCCCAATGTGCCTATAAATGTAAGCAGCGTTCCTAATAGTGATAGTGGGTTAATTTTTTTCATTCACTTCACCTCCCACTCATCTTTATCTAATTATACAACATTTAAAACGCTTTGTGTGGATTTCGGAACGAAAGTGTCATTTTTGGGAACGAAAATGCATTTTTCACCTAAATATATCCAAATATTTACGCAAAATCCCATTTTTTTATGTAATAAATACAATCTATTCCTTTAAAAACCATTAATTTTTTGTATAAAAATATATTCTTTGCTTAGATTTACATAAAAAGGCTGAAAAAAATAAAAAAATTTTTTTATATCCCTGCTTTTTTAAACAACGTATCTGCAATTTTTACTATAGTTTCTCCTAATGTAGTCCTCATAACAGCTTGTAGTGTAAAACCTATAGATACTAAAAACAATATTTTAATATAGACTATTGAATTGGCGAAAAATAAAAAAATATTTATACCAACTAAACTCAGAATTATAACCCTGTAAAATTTATTATCCTTCACTATCGCTAAAACTATAAAATATAACAATAGGCTTGTAAAAACTTTAAATTCTAAAGGAAAATGTATATCTACAAATTTTGCTAAAGCAGCAAAAGGTATGAAATAAACTGCCGTAAAAGTTACACATCTATTATAGGTTGAACAATGAGCTCCTCCTGTATTTATTCTCAAAAAAAGAGCAGAAAGCATTATTACTACAGTGTAAAAGCCAAACCCCAATATTAAAGAAATAGCATAAACTAAAGTAAATTCAATTATTACCCCTAAAATTAAGCTTATACCATATTGTATTTTTGCCATTTCAATATCCGTTAAATTTTGCGTTTTAAACAGTCTTTGTGTTAACCTCTCAGCTAACTTTTCGATATTAATTTTAATCACCCTCCAAAGAAAATTTGGGAATTTCTACAATAACGTCAAAATAACCTCCATCGGTTTGTACTTCTATTTCACCGCTATACTTTTCTACTATATTTCTGACAATATACAATCCTTCTCCTCTGCCTCTACCCTCTTTTGTAGAAAACCCTTCTTCAAAAAAGATGGATGGTTTTACATTTGTTTGAAAATTATATCTATTCTTTATGTGAAATATGTAATCTATTGGGTCTTCTTTCATCTCTATAATTATGTATTTATCTTTTTCCATTTCATCACAAGCCTCTATTGCATTGTCTATTAAATTTCCTAAAACCGAAACTAAATTAAGCACGTGTTTTTTGCTGCACTGGATTTGTGTATCACATTTAAAATCCACTTCAATATCTTTACTCTTAGCATTACTTATTTTCGAATAAAGCAATATATCAATTTCATTTACACCTGTGTTTATCGTCACTAAATTTTTATCAATTTCTTCCATATATGAAGACAAATAATTCTCCAGTTCACTATATCTTTTTTCCTTGACTAATTCAGAAATAATTATCAAGTGATTTTTAATATCATGGTGATTTTGCCTATAGATGCGATTTTGCTCTTCTATGTATTTAAATCTAATACTATTTATCAAAAATTGACGTTCTTCTTTATTTTTAGCATACAGCTCTCTTAACACAAAAATAGAAAACCCATTCAATATAAAAATTAAAATTCCTATGAAAATCCTAAACAACTCTTGATTTTTTGGCTGAAATACATCAAGACTTTTCATAAAATTGTTGTTTACTAGTATTACTATCAATACCATTTGCACTACATAAATCATCATCGCATTTTTGTAACTATCCTTAAACATAAAACCTCTTCCAATCTAACTATGATTTGTAAATAGCTTTTACTCTCCTCCTAAATTCTTCATACAATTCTTTAGAGAGATAAGCCTTATAATTTGAACCTTTAAAACGTATCTCAAAGGAAGTCCTATTGTTATCTTTCAACAGCTCAACTTTAAAGAGGTTCACTAAAAAAGACCGATTTGTTCTAAAAAACATGCTACCATCTAACAATTCCTCTATTTCTTTTAAAGAGTAATCACATATAAATTTTTCTTTTTGGGTATAAACTATGCTCCTTTTTTTACTGGCTTGAACACAATAAATTTCTTTTGGATTGATAAGCTTTACTCCATCTTCCGTCTTAAAAGGGATAACATTTTCTACTTCCAAAAGTTTTTTCTTTATCCTATCTAAAGTTTCTCTCAGCCTCTTCTCATCAAGGGGTTTCTCAATATAATCAGAAGCATAAAGCTTTACAGCATCTTTTATGTATTCCTCAAAAGAAGTAATAAAAATTATTTCCAAAAAAGGCATGTATTCTCTAATCTTTTTCGCCACCTCAATGCCCGATATTCCTGGTAATCCTATATCTAAAATGGCAACGTCTGGTTTAATTTTAATTAATGCTTCTAATGCGTCATTGCCGTCTCCCGTAGAATATTCAACACTTACACCTTCCATTGTTAAAAGAATTTTTATGAGTTCTTTTTTAAAATTTATATCGTCTTCTGCAATGACTATTCTTAACATATAAATTCATCTCCCAATACATTACTCTGTAAATAGATAAAGTTTATATTTGCGTATAGCAAAAGAAACCAAAATTGCTATTAATAATTGGGGTAAAAAACACTCAAATCGTAAGACATAGTTCTTCAATAAAATTACAGGATCTATATCAAATAAAAATTGAATTGCCGTAACATTTAGATATTCTATTATTAAATAAATGGAGACGGATAAAATAACGCTCATCATACCTTTAAAAAAGTCCATAACTTTAAATACCAAAAACAAAATCATTAATACCCCGATATAAAGTATAACATTTACAATATAACTACTGACCAATGGCCTTATAAAGTACAATATGATTCCAGTAAGTAAGCTTATATACAAAATCTCTTTTGGCTTAAACTTTACTCCCCCTAAACCAAAAGCAATACTTATTATAACTGCTGCCTCTGGCACTGAAAACAAAAATACTTCCCAAATCGTCAACTTATCCATTTTTCTCGCCTTTCTACTTTACATAATCTCAAATATAATTGTAATTTTTATTAATTATGATGTCAATTAAAATTAAAAAACTGACAAGAGGACCAACATAAGCCTCTTATCAGTTTTCATTTTATACATATTCTTTTGCCTTTTCTTCACCGTTTAAAACTCTCAAAGCCCCTTGAGCTAAAGCTAGCATTTCCTCTTCTCCCGGATATACATAAATAGGTGCTATAAAATTTACTCTGTCTTTTATAAGTGTTACAAATTCCTCACTATATGCAATACCTCCAGTAATTCCTATCGCATCTACGTGTCCTTTAAGAACAGCCGCCATACTACCAATCTCTTTTGCAACTCTATATGCCATTGCTTCAAATACCAGTTTAGCATATTTATTTCCGTTATTTATTCTTTTTAATACTTCTCTGACATCATTTGTACCAAGAAGAGCTGTCATCCCTCCTTTTCCATTTATCATCTTTTTTATCTCTTCATAACCGTATTTGCCACTAAAGCATAAGTTTGCAACATCAAGGGCAGGAAGTCCCCCAGCTCTCTCAGGTGAAAAAGGTCCATCCCCATTTATAGCATCGTTAACATCTACAATCCTTCCCTTTTTATGTGCACCTACCGATATGCCTCCTCCAAGATGCGCTATTATGAGATTTGCTTTTTCATACTCCTTACTAATATCCTTTGAAAGGCGCCTTGCTACTGCTTTTTGATTTAAGGCATGGAATCTACTTTTTCTTTTTATTTCTGGAATACCAGTAATTCTCGCCACATCTTCAAGCTCATCAACCACAACTGGATCCACTATAAAAGCCAGAATACCATATTTATCTGCTATCAAACGAGCAATTATTCCTCCCAGATTTGAGGCATGTTCTCCTTGGATACCATTTTTTAAGTCATTTATCATAATATCATTTACAATATAAGTACCACTTTCAACAGGTTTAATCAAACCTCCTCTGCCGACTACAGCATCAAATTCAGATAATAAAAAATTGTTAACTAAAAGCGTATTAAGTATACAGTCTACCCTAAAATCCAGTTGTTCAATAATATTGTTGTATTTACTTAACTCTTTGCTTGAATGTCTTATTGTATCATTAAATACCTCATTTTCACCTTCATAAACTGCAAGTTTAGTTGATGTTGAACCAGGGTTTATTACTAAAATTTTATACATAATATTAAATCTCCCCTTTTAAATGATGAAAGCTTAATCTAAAACCATACTTGGAAGCAAAAACCGCAGGAACTTAAGCTACAATATTTTTGCTTCCAAGTATTCATTCATTATTGTCTTATTTAATAAAGTCGCGTTTTATTGTAAAGTTCCTCAAACATTTTGTTTATTTCTTCAAGTTCACTATTCGCATTTTCTATAAGTTTATATAGATTCATATTTGTATTCTTTATTTCTTTCATATTTTTATCAATTTTGTAACTTATTTCTTTAAGTTTTATAAGTACATTGTTTATCGATTCTACAGAGTCTTTGGTTGACATGGATAATTTCCTTATTTCATTTGCAACTATTGTAAACCCTTTGCCACTCTCACCAACTCTCGCAGCTTCTATTGCCGCATTTAAGCCCAATAAATTTGTTTCTGAAGAGATATGTTTAATAAAGTCTATAAGCTCGTCAGTAGATTGAGCATTATTTTTTGCATATTCTGCAAGCTTTGAGGCTTCATCGCTTATTTCAGATACATTTTTTGAAATTGAAAATATCTCTTGTATCATAGAGTGAATCTGCTGCAATGAAGCAAACACTTTTTCAGTTATATTTGCTATCTCATCCTGTTTTGCTGTCGATTGAAATATACTTACTCCTCCTGTTATTACACCGTTTTCTATCAGCGGAAATGCTATAGCAATATATGGAAAACCATACACTTCGCTTCCTACTCTTCTAACAATACGTTTTCCACTTTTTATTGCTTCATATATAGCGGTACCCTCTTTTAAAGGATCTCCTACCTTTATGTTATGATTAATTTTTTTACCAGGTAAATATAATACGCATTCATTAACATCACATATTGATATACCTAGATCCTCTGTTGTCATTATATTAATAAAAGGTGCTATTTTTTTAAACGCATCAATAAGGGTCATTTCATCACCCCATATTATTCACCAAGATATGCACTGCTTAGAGCCGGATTATTCCTAACATCTTCCGATTTGCCTTCAATAACAATTTTCCCGTGCTCAAGAACATAAGCATAGTCGCTAATTGAAAAAGCATATTGTGCAAATTGTTCTACTAGAAGTATTGTCATGCCTTCTTTATGAAAGTCTTTTATCATCTTGTATATTTCTTTAATAAGAATCGGAGCAAGTCCCAAAGACGGTTCGTCCAAAAGCATAAGTTTAGGTTTGGCAATAAAAGCCCGTGCTATTGCTAATATTTGAAGTTGGCCCCCACTCAAAGTACCTGCTAGTTGATTTGCTCTTTCTTTTAATATAGGAAACCTATCCATTATTTGATCAATATCACGTTTTAACTCTTTTATTTTTTTTCTTCTTGTATATCCTCCTAAAAGAAGATTATCATATACAGTTTGGTCGGGGAAAATACGCCTTCCTTCCATACTAATAGCTATGCCGGATTTGATTCTTTCATCAGTTTCCCATTTTGATATATCTTTACCATCATAAAATATTTTGCCTGTTTGATTTTTTACAAGTCCCGCTATAGTATTTACAGTTGTAGATTTGCCTGCGCCATTTGCACCAATAAGACATACAACTGATCCTTCTTTTATTTCCATATTTATTCCCCTAATTGCTTCAATTGCACCGTATTTCACACTTACATTTTCAAGCAATAGCAACGTCTCCACCAATGTACACCTCCTTTACTTTTTGGTCGTGCCTTGCATCTTGAGGTAATCCCTCAAATATTTTCTCTCCAAAATCAAGTACAGTAACTCTGTCTGCAAGATTTAAAACAAAATCTATATGATGTTCAATTATTATAACAGTTATCCCCTTTTCTTTAAGTTTTAAAATAGTGTTACCCAATCTTTCAATTTCTTCCGAAGTAAGGCCTGCTGCAGGTTCATCAAGAAGTACAACATATGGATCTGACATAATTGCTCTCGCTACCTCTACAATTTTTTGTATCCCATAAGGCAACTCAGTTGCAATACTATTAGCATAATCTTGAAGACCTAAAAACTCCAAAACTTCATATGCTTTTTTTTTATATTTCTAATTTCTTCATCTTTAACATTTTTAGTATCAAATATAACTTTTAGACCAGATTTATAATTCACATGTGCTCCAACTAATACATTCTCTAGTACAGTCATCTCAGGAAATATTCTTAAATTCTGAAATGTACGAGAAATACCGAGTTGCGCTCTTTGGTGTATTTTGAGTTTTGTAATATCAGTTCCATTAAATATTACTTTGCCCTCCGTAGGTTCATGAATTCCAGATATTATATTGATTGTTGTAGTTTTACCTGAGCCATTAGGCCCTATAAGAGCATGTATTTCCCCTTGCTTTACTTCCATATCAAGCTGTTTTACTGCAATATTACCTCCAAAACTCTTCGTTATTCCTTCAAGCTTTAATATAAGTTTTTTGTCTTCTGTACTATATCTTCTTGAATTAAAAGGAATATTTGCTGTAATACTTTCATTTAACTTTACTTTCAAAAGTGGTTTCCTATCAGAAAAGAAAGCCGCCAATCCTTTTGGAATTATTATATAACTGAACATTAAAATTAATCCATAGACAAGATTATTGGCACCTCTAAAAGCTTGCAAAGTTTGTGGTAAAAAAGCAAATATTGCAGCACCAATTAGTGGCCCTACAGTTGACTTCATGCCACCAACAAGAGCCATTGCAAGAATAAATACAGACATGGAAAATCCAAAAATTTCCGGACTCAAAAAGCCTATTAAAAAACCATATAAAGCACCTGCTCCTGCTGTTATACCTGCAGATAATGTAAATGTGATATATTTGTAATATCCGGTATTAATTCCCATACTTTCTGCTGCTATTTCGCTGCCTCCTATTGCAGACAAAGCTCTTCCATAATATGAATGAATCAATTTATAAACAAAGATAACAATCAATAGAACAATTATCCATGTTATGTAGTAAAAACCAACTTTTGAAACTGATAATCCAAGTAATTTTAGTGTACCCAAAGTAGGAGACGGTATATCAATTAATCCCTGTACACCACCTGTCAGGGTTTCAAGTCTTTCAAGCCCAGTTACAACTATTAGAGCAAATGCCACAGTTTCCATTGCAAGATAAAAACCACTTACATGTATAGCTGGCAACGCAACAATTGCTCCAAATATCAATCCAACAAGTATGCTTAATATAAATGACGGTAAAAAAGAAAAATGTAATTTTGTTGCAAGTATACCTGCAGTGTATGCACCAATAGCATAAAATCCGCCATGTCCCATAGATACTTGCCCAGAGTAACCACCTATAAAATCCATTGCATAAGCCAAAATTGCATATATGCCCATCAACGTTACCATTTGTATCCAATAATCATTTTGAATTATAAAAGGAAGCAAGAGTATCATACTTATGAATATAGTCCAATTAATCTTAGTATATTTAAATATCCTTTTCATTACCATCACACCTTTTCATAATATTGTTGACCAAATATTCCATTAGGTAAAAACACAAGTACACCAAACAATATCAAAAGGCTCACTGCATCTTTCAAAGCAGGATTTATAAAGCCGCTTGCCAAAAGCTCACTTATTCCTATTATAATACCACCTACTAATGCTCCTTTTGTACTTCCCATGCCACCTAAAACTGCTGCCGCAAATCCTTTAATACCAATCATTGAACCCATATAAGGATTTGCCGACAATATAGGAGCTATTAACACACCAGCTATTCCCGCTAACACAGAACTTGACGCAACAGAAAAAATAACTATCTTATCTGTATTAATTCCCATTGCTCTTGCTGCAAACTTATCTGCAGCTGTTGCTTTAATCGCTTTTCCAAAAATTGTGTTATCAACAAAAATTTCAAAAAGTAGAACTATAGCTAAGGTAACACCCATAATTATGAGCCATTGCATATCTAAAGTCGCAGAACTAATTCTTATTATAACTTGTTTTCCTAAAAAATATGGAAAAGCCATTTCTATAGTTCCCCAAAGCATAACAGCAATACTCTGTAATACTATCCCCGCTCCCATTGTAGAAACAATCCAACCTGAACTAGATGGGTTCTTAAGTAATGGTGATATTGCAACTTTTTGCAAAAGCACTCCAAATAATGCAGCAATTATCAGTGCAATTATAACTGCCAAAACCATAGGCAATTTAGACCACAGGATACCAAAACTTAAAGAAAGCATAACAACAATCATTAAAAGATCACCTTGAGCAAAATTTATAATTTTTAATGTCCAAAATGTTAAATTATAACCCATAGCAACAAGTGCATATATACATCCTAATGCTAACCCAGATATTAATACTTGAAATAGCAAAATAACACCTCCAATTTTTGCATAGCCCACACAGATAGTGTGGGCTTTATTATCAATTAATTTCTATTTTTTCAATTCAAAAACCCCATCTTGGGTTATATAACAATAGACGTTATTTTCTGGGCCCTGTGCATCATGATCATCAGGACTAAAAGATATTTTATTAGTTACACCTTTATAGTCACGAATTTTATCAAGTTCTTCTATTATCTTTTTTGAATCTGTAGATTTTGCATTTTTTATCGCAGTTAACAATACGTTTACTGCATCGTAAGTTTGGGCAGGCATATTAAGATAATACCACGGTTCATCTCCAGGACCATAAAAAACTTTATCATCCGGATATTTTTCTTTCCATGCCTTTGCAAATTCAATTGCTTCAGGTCTAAAAGGTTTTCTTAAATACGTGTCAAGATAAGTAGTAATTGTCTCTCCAATAGCTGAACCTGCTATGTCTCTATAACTCTTCATGACTAACGGATTGCCACCTATCATTGGTATGTTTAATCCATTTGCTACCATTGTCTTCTTTATATTAGCAGCATCTGCCGCCATACCCCATATTATAAGAATTTGCGGATTAGCATTTTTGATTCTGAGAACTTGTGCCGTTATATCAAGATCACCAGGTTTATACTCTTCTCTAGCCACAGGTGCTATACCTTTTTCTTTTAGCATTCTGACTATGTCATCACCACCGGGTTTACCATAACCGGAAGTATCATTTATAACAGCAATTCTAGTCATATTATTTTTTAGTGCATAATCAATTGCCATTTGTTCCTGTACCCAATTTGGCATAGCAAACCTATATACATTAGGAATAACAGGATTAGTAAACTCGTTATCCATACTATTTGTAATCATAAGAGGTATTCCTTTTGCTTTAACAACGGGTAGCAATGCTTTTGCATTACCACTTCCGGTAGGTCCTACAATTGCTACAACCTTGTAGTTATTGATAAGTTCATTAGCAGCATTGACTGTATCTGTTGTATTGTAATGATCATCTCTTTCGATAAGCTCTATTTTCCGTCCATCAATTCCTCCCTTTTTATTCCACTGTTCAACCGCTAATTCTATAGCCATTTTCTGACCATTACCCAATTCGGCATTAGGGCCGCTCATTCCTGCAATAAATCCTATCTTTATCGGTTCTTTATTAGCTGAAGTGGCATTTGAAGTACACCCTGAAACTAAAACAGTTAGCAAAAAGATACCAACAATTACTAAACCTAATTTTTTTATCATAAAAACCCTCCTCATTAATTTTTTATTTTTATTATTGTGGCATGCAATTAATTGCCACAAAAATACTTTTTTAAAATTTCCTATTTTGACAATTGTGCATCTATCCAATCCATAGCTGATTTATCATATGTCAGCTCAAGGTGATTCAAATGGTATATGTCTTTCGCTAAAAGTTTTGCCCCTGATTTTGTCATTGCCGATGTATCAGTAGCACTTTTTACAAATACTAATCCATCACTGGGCCCTGTGGTCTCCCACTGAACACCATTTATATAATTATAATCTCCAGCCAACACAGCTATTTCTACAGAAGGATCTACAGGGGAATTCTGTAATGTATTAATAAGATTTCCACCTTCTTTAATTGCATAATCTATCCCATAAGAATAACTAGCAAATCCCCATCCTCCATAATAAGTTGTATACCAATCTTGCTGCGTTGTATTTAGAGGATATACACTATCCCATCTTGCTAACATCTGAAGTTGTCCTGGATAGGCACCACCTTCTGTATATATACTGTGATAGGTGGTATTATACCATAATCCATAAATTAACATATATGTGTAAGGAACGGGACCATATGCGCCTGTTGTCATTATACCCCATGCCATATTTGGATTCCTAAAAGTAAAGTCAATTCCACCATTTGGAGCTCCCAGCTGGATATATCTTCTCACATCTTTTCCAAAATCAACTCCCCATGATTCTTTGACATTTGACACGTACATTCTCGCAGACATATTGCCTTTACTATGTGCTATAATATCAACTTTACTTGCTCCTGTTACAGCCTTAACCTTCTGAATCGCATCAGCAAGAATCTCTCTTTGAATGTAATTGTCCCCATGAGGATGCGCAAATGTAACAGCAAAAACTTTATAACCTTTTTGCGAAAGGTATTGCATCAAACCAGTAATTGAACTATCGCCTTTAGGATCAGCAAAGAAATTTCCATTATGTCCTGCACCGTGAACAAGAATTACAGGATATGGTTTTGTGCCTGTATCCCAACCGGGTGCATAGTGGAGCAAAAAATATTGTGAATTTGGTTGAGGATTGTTGTTAAATTCTTTGATGATTTCTGAATCCTTCTGTTGATTATCTGCTATGAATTTTTCTTGTGCTATGTTAGGATTGCTATCCCTTAAAAGTTCCACTTTAGCCCAGTATTTGGAATCTGTAAAGGTTTTTATTGGTGTTGGGTCAAAATATGATGTTGCTTTATAATGTCCTTGAAATAATAACAACGACATTATTACCAATAGAGGAAATACTCTTAGCTTCCTCATAAATTGTTCCTCCCTTCTTCATCAACATTTTATCTTTAACATTCAAATATTACCATATCATAAGCTCTTTAGCTTTTTCTTTAAGTTCATCTCTAAATTTAGGATGAGCAATATTTATTAAATTTCTGACCCTATCCCTTATTGAGCGTCCTCTCATTTCTGCAATACCATATTCTGTAACAATATAGTCTACATCATTTCTTGAAAGAGTCACTGCAGCACCCTCTGTCAACACAGGAACTATTGTGGATATAGTATCGTTTTTTACTGATGAGTACAAAGCTATTATTGATTTGCCTCCTTTTGAAATTTGTGCCCCTACTGCCGTGTCTGCTTGTCCCCCTGTCCCACTGAATTGCCTTATACCCAGAGATTCTGAACAAACTTGACCTGTTAAATCTACCTGGAGTGCAGTATTTATAGATACCATTTTATAATTTTGACCTATTACGTACGGGTCATTGACCACTGCACCTCTTTGAAATTCTACTCCCATATTATCATCTATAAAATCATATAGTTTCTTAGTACCAAGCGCAAATGTAGCTATAGATTTTCCTTTCCATAAGGTCTTTTTCTTATTGGTGATTACCCCGGCTTCGAATAAATCTACCATTCCTTCTGTAAACATCTCTGTGTGTATGCCAAGGTCCTTTTTATTTAAAAGTGCTTTTGCCACAGCATTGGGTATTCCACCTATTCCTAATTGAATCGTTGAACCATCCTCTACTAATTCAGCTATATAATTTCCTATTATTTTATCTTTTTCATTTGGCTCTACAATAGGAATTTCAGGGACAGGAGCGTGATTCTCAACAACAAAGTCAACTTCACTTATATGAATTTGTGTATCACCATAAGTCCTTGGTAAATTTTCATTTATTTCTAAGACAACATAATCAGCGTTTTCAAGAATATCTTTTTCATAAGTAATGCCTAAAGATAATGATAGATATCCATGTTTATCCATTGGAGTAGCCGTTCCTAGGAAAAACCTAGGTTTTCTATAGTGTAATCTTTTTGTTGAAGCTAAATGAAGATGATTTGGTATAAAAGATACTGTCCCGTGTTTATGTGCTTCACGGAGTCCTGCAGTATAAAACCATGATTCGGTAAGAAAATGCCCTTTCATTGATGGGTCCATAAAAAAGTCGTAGTCTTTCATTGGAAGACATACAACAACCGTTACATCATTTACTCTATCTTTTATAGTGTGAAGTTTACTTAAAATGCCTTGAGGTTCTGAAGCAGCCATAGCAGAAACTATTTCATCTCCACTTCCGATTTTTGATAAAACTTCTTCTACAGAAACTAGTTTTCTTTTGTATAATTCTTTATAGTCCATTTTTAAAACCTCCTGTCTTACAATTTATGTTGTAATACTTTATTCTATAGGTCCCCACTTTATTGTAATTGCATCCCATACATAGCCTATACCTGCACTTACCCACACGACTATATCACCATCTTTTATTTTTCCTCCTTCTAGGGCAAGTTGGGTTGAAAGTATCTGGTCGATCTGACCCATATGCCCATAGTTTTCTAAGTAAATCGATTTGTCAGGAGATAAGCCTAGTTCATTTAAAATAAATTCATGAGCAGACCTTTTCATGTGAAGTATCGCAAGATAGCCAATATCGGAAGGTGTATATCCGCTTTTCCTTAGAGATTCTTTAATCACACCTAAAAAATTAGGCATCGATTTTTCTTCAAGGCCTTTTTTCATATGTTCCATATTCAAAACATCTAATTTATATAGTCCTTTATCAATCATTTCATGGCTTACAGGATATTTTGTCCCTCCACCGACAACAGCAACATCTTCAGAAAAGGAACCATCTGTTATAATTGATGCCTCAAGTACAATGTTCCTATTATAATTTTTCTTAAGGAGAATTGCTCCTCCTCCTGCAGCAAGGTCATACATGAAGGATACGCGCGGATTCTTATAATCAATAAAGTCAACGTTTCTGTATCCACCAGCAATCATAACGGTATTAATATTATCATCTGCAACCATCATATCTTTCGCTATCTTCAAAGCTGCAACTGCTGTACCGCACCTTAACGCCATATCAAAAGCCCACGCATTTTCTGCTCCTATTTCGTATTGTAATTTGATACCAGATGTCCAAAGTAGATATTCTTTGTGTTCTTCGCCTATATATATAATGAGGTCTATTTCTTTTGGATCAACACCAGTTCTTTTAAGACAGTCTTTTGCCGCTTGTATCCCCATATAGCAAGTATGGTCTTCTAGTCCTGGTATAGGCTTTTTTATAATTCCAAATTTGGTTTTTATAATTTCTTCAGGTATACCTGTTTCTTTTGCTATATCTTCAGCTGTCATATATGTCTCAGGAATGTAAAGTCCTGTTCCAACAATTCCTACGTTAATATCCTTTCTTTCCATTTTTCATCTCCTCCTATAGGTTTTGTTAAAAACTCTACAATTTTTTGATTCACTTCCTCTGCTTTTTCTATAAAAAACATGTGTCCTGCATTATCAAAAAATTCAACTTCTGAGTCCTCAATTTTTGAATGCAATAAAAGAGCATTTTCATAAGGTACGATTTTATCGTCTTTACCTGCCATTATTAAAGTAGGAGATTTAATCAAATGAACTCTTGATTCTTCATCAAATGCTAATCCAGCGTAAAATTGTCTTTTGTAAGCGTAAAATGGTTGCGGCTTTTCAAATTTCCATTTCACAATTTGTTCAAATTCATCTTTATGAGTAGAAAGATATTCATCGCTAAAACTTAAAGACATAGCAATTCGCAAATTTTCCAGTGCATTACCTGCACCTGTTCCATTTAACATAATGCTAAGAGTGGACAGTGGTATTGGCACGATATTTGGTCCTCCATAATGAGTAGAACATAATATCAACCTATCAACAAGAGCAGGGTATTCCAAAGCAAGTTCTTGTGCTATATAACCACCCATAGAAACCCCAAGTATGTGAACTTTTTTAAACCCAAGTTCTGTTACCAGAGCCGCTGTATCATCAGCGAACAACTTAATAGAATATTCCATATCAGGTTTATCAGAATCACCAACACCCCTCAAGTCAAAAACAATAACCTTAAAATACTTTTTTAACTCATATATCTGTTTAAACCACATCCATTTCGAACAACCAAGGCCTTCTATTAGTACAAGAGGTTGACCATTTCCGTGTATTTCATAGTATAATTCAATATTATTAACTCTGACTTTTGCCATTTGGTAGCCTCCCATTCCAATAATTTCTGCTTACTCCTTTGTTGGTGCAAGTACTGTCGCCATGCCCTCCAGTACAACTTCGTTATTTTGATTTGTGCATATTGTTTTTAATTTAACTCGATTTTTTTCAGGGATGATTTCTACTACTTCTACCTCAGCTTTGATTGTATCGCCAATCCTTACAGGTTTTGTAAACTTCAATTCTTGCCCAAGATAAATAGTTCCCGGTCCTGGTAACTTAGTACCCAAAACAGCAGAAATTAACCCCGCTGTCAACATTCCGTGAGCTATCCTTCCCTTAAACATCGTTTTTTCAGATGCTACCTGATTAATATGGGCAGGATTAAAATCACCTGTAATCCCAGCATATAAATATACATCTGTTTCTGTAATTGTTTTCTCAAAATAGTCTTTGTCACCAATTTTTAATTCATTAATCGTTTTCCCCATAATGCTACTCCTTTCAGTTGTTTTTCTCTAAATAGTAAAAGCAAAAAAAGTGCCAACTATTAATTTTTCTTAAAAATTTTTAGAAAATAAGCAGTCAAATGTGGATTTTTTAAATGTCCACCCTTTAAATTAAAAATTCTCTTGTTGCTTTTAAAGACATTACAAAATACAATTTTGATTCTAGTGTAGAAACTCAATTTTAGAATCTGTTTTTCTATACTTTAGCAATTTTATTTAGGTAAATTGTGGCAATTTGCGCCTAGGATAACAAAAATTCAATGTAAAGCCTCCCGAGAAAAGCA
>Ga0207430_10187_pt1 | contig 22529 bp, 22 predicted proteins | sample YelNatsi3bottle8_FD_187544 | JGI IMG/M metagenome (GOLD analysis project Ga0207430, IMG submission 187544) | Hot spring thermophilic microbial communities from Obsidian Pool, Yellowstone National Park, USA - site 3 bottle 8 (SPAdes) (version 2) | ecosystem: Environmental > Aquatic > Thermal...
ACCCACTCATACTTCTAACTATCTCTCTTATTATAACTAATAACTAACAATCATTACCATATTATGTGATAAAATTTAAAGGTGGGCATTCAGAAAAAATACCCACCCCAACTATTGACAAAGAGCCTTTTTTATTTATACAAAATTAAAAAATTGTTTGGTCCATAAATTTTTGTTTGATTTAAAAGCTGTTTTTTGCTAATATTATATATGGGCAAAACTATTATAGAAGGAGAGATTCAGATGAGCATACATATTGGTGCTAAAGAAAACGAAATCGCTCAAACAGTGTTATTGCCAGGAGATCCTTTAAGGGCTAAATACATAGCAGAAAATTTTCTTGAAGATGTAAAATGTTACAATGAAGTTAGAGGAATGTATGGTTTTACAGGATATTATAAAGGGAAAAGAGTGTCAGTTCAAGGGACAGGCATGGGAGTACCTTCTTTATCTATTTATGTAAATGAGCTTATAACCAGTTACAACGTGAAAAATCTTATAAGAATAGGTACTTGTGGTTCTTTGCAGCCAGATATCAAACTCAGAGATATAGTAATTGCCATGAGCTCTTCAACAGACTCTGCAATAAATAAGATTAGATTTAATGGCATGGATTATGCTCCTACAGCAAGTTTTAAATTATTGAAAAAAGCCTATGATAAAGCAATGGAGTTAGGAATACAACCTAAAGTAGGAAATATTCTTACAACGGATACTTTTTATAATGATGACCCAGACAGTTGGAAACTATGGGCGAAGTTTGGTGTTTTGGCAGTAGAAATGGAAACTGCAGGACTATATACTTTGGCTGCTAAGTACAATGTAGATGCTCTTACAATATTGACAGTGAGCGATAGCTTGGTTACCGGAGAAGCAACGACAGCTGAAGAAAGGCAAAAGACTTTTATGGACATGGTGAAAATTGCACTAGAAATAGCTGAATAATTTTTTAAAAGAGGATAACCTTGTTTATCCTCTTTTAAAATAATTGAAAAAGGAGCTGATAGTTGATGAAACCTTTAAAATTTAAGCCTATTTTTATGGAGAGAATATGGGGAGGTACTGCATTAAGAGATAAATTTGGATTTGATATTCCCGAGGGTAAAAAAATTGGAGAATTGTGGACAATATCTGACAATAGAACAGCTGTTAGTGTAATTGAAGGTGGAGAATTTAATGGCCAAAAACTAAGTGATATAGCCTACAAATTTTTTGAGGATATATACGGTAAAGGGGTAAATTATGAGAGATTTCCTTTACTTATCAAAATAATTGATGCACAAGACAAACTTTCTGTCCAAGTTCATCCAGATGATGAATATGCTTTTAAATACGAAAATGGCGATTCTGGAAAAACAGAGATGTGGTATATAATAGATGCAAAACCAGGGGCTAAACTTGTATGTGGTTTAAAGGAAGGAACTACAAAAGAAGAATTTAAAAGGCTATTGGAGGAAGAAAGATTAGAAGAATGTTTAAAAGAAATAGAAGTAAAGCCAGGAGATGTGGTTTACATACCTTCAGGGATGGTGCATGCTATAGGTGAAGGCATACTTATTTGTGAAATTCAACAAAATTCAGACCTCACCTATAGAGTATATGATTACAATAGAGTAGATGAATTCGGGAGGAAAAGGAAGTTACATATAGAAAAAGCATTAGATGTTATAGATTTTAATTTAAAAACAGATAAAATAATACCTGAATTTAAAGGAATACAAGGCGGACGCATATCTCATGTTGTTAAATCTCCATATTTTCAGGTAAGTATAATTGAAATAAATGAAGAAGTAAAAATAGATACAGAAGGAAAATTTAACACTTTAACAGCTGTAGAAGGAAATTGTAAAATTGACTATTATGAAGGTACTGTTGAATTAAAGGCAGGAGAAACTGTATTAATACCTGCTTCTATTCCAAGTTATACAATAGAGGGCAATTGCAAGGTGCTCAAAGCTTATATATAGAAAGCGTAAATATTGACAACCTTTTATTAAAATTGTATAATAAAAAAGCAAGAAGTGGGGTTATAGCTCAGCTGGTCAGAGCGCTACGTTGACATCGTAGAGGTCACAGGTTCGATCCCTGTTAACCCCACCATTTTTTTATATGGGTTACATGGGGATATAGCTCAGTAGGGAGAGCGCATGCCTCGCATGCATGAGGTCAGGGGTTCGAATCCCCTTATCTCCACCAAACTGAAAATAAAATATTTTTATACATAAAATTTATTTTTTATCAAAAGATATAACCGAATCATAAAAATGAGGAGGTTATATCTTTTTATGTGGAAAAAATTGAGATTGATATCAATCTTGATAATTTTGCTATTAACCATATCAATATCTTTGAGCGGATGTAAAAGTACAGCTCAAAAACCCTTTTTCAAACCTTTTAGTAAGATAGGAGTAAAAAAACTTCAAGTAGTAGGATTTTATGTTGATTCTGCTGGCCCAGATAATTCATATCAATCATTGGTAAAATATTCAAGATATATTGATACACTTTCTCCCTTGTGGCTTACTGTAGAAGGAGACGGGACAGTAAAAGATTCTACAAACCCTCAAGTGCTGGATTATGCGAAAAAACAAGGGATAAAAGTAGTTCCTCTTGTTAATGTGGCTAACAGCAAAGATGAAGTTCTTTTGGATCCAAATATCCGAGAAAAGGCTATTTCTCAATTAATGGCTTTATTAAAAAAACATGATTTTGACGGTTACAACATAGATTTTGAGTTTATTCCTCATGGAACTAAAAATTATGTTCAGGACAAAGATTATCTTACGGCTTTTATAAGCAAAATAAGACCGCTTATCAAAAAAGAAGGTAAAATTCTTGACATTTCCGTTATACCTCATTATCAGGTACCTAAAGAAATATCAGGTATATACGACTATCACGAATTAGCGCCTTTAGTGGACCATGTCACCTTGATGACCTATGATAGGCATAATGCTTCTTCACCGCCGGGACCTGTTTCTCCTGAGCAGTGGGTGGAGTACAACGTCAAAGATGCACTAAATGAAGGTTTTAAACCTGAACAAATATGTTTAGGAGTAGCTACTTATGGATATGATTGGCCTGCAAGTAAAAGTGGTGGTTTCTCTCGCCCTACAAAAGAAATACTTACAAAAGCACAAATTCAAGGAATTCAAATAAAGTGGAGCGACCAATACCAAGAGCCTTATTATGTCTATTATGACAAAAACACGGGAATAACGAGAGAGGTATGGTTTGAAAACTCTGCCACTTTAGCTGAGAAGATAGAAGTTGCTAAAAGGTATAATTTACATGGCATATGTGTGTGGAGGATTGGCTTTGAAACCCCTTCCTTTTGGAATGTTATAGGTAAGAAAATAGGAAGCAGATAGAAAAATATTGAAAACATTTAAGTAAAGGTATATAATAGAGATGTGATTACCAAATTATTGGGGGGATTTTTATGGATTTAAATTCCTACATAGACAATATGAGAGATGACATTATAAAATCTGTTCAAGAGTTAGTCAAGATAAAAAGCGTACAAGATGAACCGAAACCAGGAATGCCTTATGGAGAAGGTGTTGCTAAGGCATTGGACAAAGCTTTAGAGATTGCACAAAGTTTAGGCTTTAGGACTAAAAACGTGGATGGCTATGTAGGGTATGCAGAATACGGCGAAGGAGAAGAAATGATAGGAGTTTTGGGACATTTAGATGTAGTTCCAGAAGGTGATGGGTGGACTTATCCACCTTATGGTGCTGAAATACATGATGGAAAGATATATGGGAGAGGTACTGTAGATGATAAGGGCCCTATAATTGCTGCTTTATACGGGCTAAAGGCTATAAAAGACGCTGGGTTAAAGCTTTCTAAAAGAGTGAGAATTTTATTTGGAACAAATGAAGAGACAGGTTCTCACGAGATTGCTTATTATTTAAAACACGATGAAGCTCCTACAATGGGCTTTACTCCTGATGCTCAATATCCAATTATATATGCAGAAAAAGGAATAACAATGTTTAATGTGGTAAAAGACTTTAATAAAAAGTCCAGCAACATTGTTATAAAATACATCAAAGGTGGAGAAAGGCCTAATGTAGTACCAGGCTATTGTGAAGCTGGATTAGAGGTAAAAGAGGCAAATAAGAAGAAAGAAATTCAAGATAAGTTAGAAGCCTTCATAAAAGAGACTGGTTACAATTTGAAGGCTGAAGAAAAAGACGAAATGCTTGTAATCAAATCAGTAGGGGTTTCGGCTCATGGCAGCCTTCCACACTTAGGGAAAAATGCTATAATGCAGCTATTTCTCTTCCTTGACAGAATAGATTTAGAGGATAGCGATGTCAAAGATTTTATACATTTCTTTGCTACAAATGTGGGAATGGAAACAGATGGAAAAACTTTTGGGATATACTTAAAAGATGAAACAGGAGAATTGACTTTTAACGTTGGTACTATTCAATTAGATGAAAACAAAGGAGTATTAGGATTAAATATTCGATATCCTGTAAAATATAAATATGAGGATTGGATGAATATTTTTGAAGAAAAAATCAAAACTAATGGGATGAGAATAGAAGACATGCTCCATCAACCACCTTTGTATTTCCCACCAGACCATCCTTTGATAAAAACTTTGAGCAAAGTTTATGAAGAACAGACGGGACAGAAAGCAGAGCTTTTAGCAATAGGTGGAGGAACTTATGCGAAAGAGATGCCTAACACAGTAGCATTTGGGCCTGTTTTTCCAGGCAAGCCAGAGTTAGCACATCAAGCGGATGAATATATAGAAATTGAAGATTTGATATTAAATGCAAAAATTTATGCTCACGCTATATATGAATTAGCAAAATAAAATCCCTCTTTTGAGGGGTTTTATTTTAAACTAAAATATAATTTATTTTCTTCTAGCATAAATCCTAATTCTTCCCAAGGCAAAGATGTATTATTAGAATATACTGAAATGACACCAATATCGCGTAAAAACTCAGAAACAGTTTTTATAATTTGTTTTTCTAGTTCTTTTTTGTCAATTTCTTTTTCAAAAGACACAGAAAGTTCATTAATTATAATTCTATTAACTGGTTCATAAGAGTCTTGGAAAATTGTCAGCCAAAGTCGAAAGTTTTTTTCTATTCCATTTAGAAGAATAAACCATTCAGTATCGTCTTCATATTTTAGAATATGTTGTATCAAGTTAATTTGTAAAATTTTTTCTATTTCCCACTTCATGAGGGAAAGGTATTCGTCGCTAAGAATTTCGCTCAAAGTAATGTTTATGCATCTCAATGATAATAAGTCATTCATGATATCCCTCTTTTTATAAAATGATATTCTTATTTGGTGATTTTTACTATATAGTATATGTTATTATGCAAGTAAGTGGTTTTATATTATAAATTCTATTAAAACGTTTAAAGTCCTTCTTTGTATTAAAAAATTTGTGATTGACATATTTTAGAGAGATGTATATAATAAAAATATAGAAAGTGGGGTTATAGCTCAGCTGGTCAGAGCGCTACGCTCACATCGTAGAGGTCACAGGTTCGATCCCTGTTAACCCCACCAATAATATGAAGATTTTCCGGCATTGTATAGATGCCGGGATTTTTATTTTTTGATGTTTATGCAGGAATGGTAATATTTTGCCCCTGTTGCCCAAGGAGGCAGCTCTATTCTTTTTATGTGTTTTCTTCTTCAATGTTTTTGTAATTATTCTCTAAGTGGTAAATATGTCTATACCTATTTGAGGGAGATACAAAAAGGTTCTTGACTTTACAGTTTTAAATTGATAACATAAATTACAACATGTTATACACAATAGTAATCATTACTTTCGTTATCCTTGGCTGGGATTATGGTTAAATCAACAGAACCGTAAATCCCCTTATTCTAAATGAAGAAATGCTTATAGACTGCTTAGTGATATTGATAAACATTTTTGTAAAATTCATATAGGTTAGGAAGGAGTTATAGGTGTGGAAGAATTGAAAAAGAAGGTCATTTCTTTTATCGATAGTATTAAGGGGGAGATTTTTGAAATTGCTGATGAGATATACAAAAATCCTGAGCTTGGAAATCAAGAATTTAAAGCTTCAAAACTATTAAAGGAAAAAATAAACGGTTATGGTTTTTTAGTAAATGAAGTCGAAGACCTGCCAACTGCTTTTTTGGCACAGAAAAAAGGTAAAAAACCTGGTCCCAAGGTGGCGCTTTTGGCTGAGTATGATGCTCTTCCAGAAATAGGTCACGCTTGTGGTCATAACTTAATTGCAGCTGCAAGTTTTGGAGCTGCAGCAGCCTTAGGGGCATTAGATGAAGAGCTTTTCGGCGAAGTGATGTTAGTAGGTTCCCCTGCAGAAGAAACTGACGGTGCCAAGGTAATACTAGTAGAAAGAGGTATTTTTAATGATGTGGATGCAGCTATGATGGTACATCCTGGCAATAGAACTACTGTATATACTACTTCCCTTGCCATAGAACCTCTGGAGTTTACATATACGGGTAAAGCAGCGCATGCCGCCGTTGCACCTCACCTAGGCATAAATGCTCTGGACGCGGTCATCCTTCTTTTCAACGGTATCAATGCCTTAAGGCAGCAGTTGAGACCTGATGCGAGAATCCATGGGATAATTACCGAAGGAGGATACACTCCCAATATTATTCCCGAAAGAGCTGTCGCCCGCTTTTACGTGAGGGCAAAAGAAAAAAAATACATGCTGGAGGTAAAGGAAAAAGTAATAGCCTGTGCCAAGGGTGCTGAGGTGGCAACTGGAGCAAAGCTTTCATATAGAAATTTTGAGCTTGGCTTTGACAACCTAATAACCAATAAAACTATGGCTGAGACATTTAAAGCTAATTTAAAGGAACTGGGTTATCATGATATAAGCGATAAGGAAGAGGGCGTTGGCTCAACGGACATGGGAAATGTAAGCCAGGTTGTGCCTTCTATCCATCCCCACATTGCCATAGCTGAAGAGGACATAGCACCTCATAGCTTGGAATTTTTGAAAGCTGCAGGTTCAGAGAGGGGAAAGGAGGCAGCCGTACTTGCAGCCAAAGCTCTGGCTATGACTGCGGTAGATATAATGACAAAAGAGGAATTGCTAAAGAAGATAAAAGAGGAGTTTAAAAAAACGGTTGAAATTTCTTAAATATTCCTCGCGAGCAATTTCTTATACCAATCAGAGTAGAAGGAAGCTTGCTGCCTTTATTTTTATGTAATTTAGGTTTGGTGCCAAAACTTTTTATGTTGAGGATAGATTTTTTTATTTCAGAGTCATATAAAAGCATTATAAGGAAATAAAAGTCACCTCTTGACATATTATCGAAATGCTGTAGAATGATATTATAATGAAAATCTTATCAGAGTTTTCTGTTTAAAAACTATTGTATGGAGGTTGTATGATGTACATTCCGACAATTAGCCCTTATGCTTTTAAAATTGGTCCAATTGCTGTTCATTGGTATGGAATTTTTATGGCTATTTCTATTGCTATTGGTGGATATTATTTGTACAAAGAGGCAATGAAATTAAATTACGATGAAGACTTTTTATTAAATCTATTAATGATTGTAGTAATTTCTGGTGTTATAGGTGCTCGATTGATGTTTGTATTGGCAAATTATCCTGAGTGGTTTATTAAAAATCCTATTCAAGTGTTAAAGATTTATGAAGGTGGACTTTCATGGCATGGTGCAGTTTTAGGTGGTTTTTTAGCAGGGCTTTATTATTGTCGTAAAAAAGGTGTGAGGATAAATCCTCTAGAGGATTTCGCAGTTTTAGGACTTTCAATTGGTAATATATTAGTCAGAATAGGAAATATATTTAACCAAGAAGTATTAGGAAGGCCGACTGAGTTTGCCTTTGGGAGATGGCCTGCGCAATTAGTAGGAGTTGCTATGGGAGTAATACTTCTCATAAGATATTTTTATATACAAAAAAAGCACATGCCTGATGGATATCAATTTTGGTCTTTTATATTTTATTATCAATTAATGAGAGGTTTAATTGAAGAAACCGTAAGGGACAATCCTTTAATATGGCCTGTATATTTAAATGAAAAATGGGGAATAGGATTTTTTACTTTAACTCAGTTAGTAACACCTTTCATTTTGATATTGGCATACTGGATGATTAGAAAGGTTTTAAATGACCCCAATAAACAATTTTACAATTAAACTGCCTTTGAGGCAGTTTCAGTTTGTTGACAAAGTAAAAAATTTTTTAAATAGGATATTTTGCATCGTCACTCCAGTGTTCCAAAGCGACAAAACTAAACTCGACCCTCGGGTTCCGGCAGGGTACCGTGCACATTCGACATCCTTGTCTTAGTGCCCGCCTCCGCCATCCTTGGCTTCGGCCCTGCCTCCACCCTCGGTCTCATTAAGTTTTGTTATCGCTTTGTCACAAGTCGTTCCTTATGCAAAATATCCTATTTTCGAAAGTTTGTCTACAGTCTGAAACTGCCTTTGAGGCAGTTTTCTTATTTAAGGCAAATTGAATTAATCTTTAACTATTGATAAATCTAAAAGGGAACTACTTTATTTTATAACATTTTAATGGTAAAATTATATTGATAAATTTTTTACAGAGGAGCTGAAAAGATGGAAAAAAGAAAAGTTTTTGATGACTTATTAGTTAGGATTGACCAAAAGGCAAGAGAAATTGATGATATGGATGAATTTTATGGTGAAGTTGTTAAGATATTAGCAGACAATGTTCCTTACTATAATTGGACAGGTTTTTATTTCATGAAGGATGGAGAGTTAGTAATAGGACCTTATATTGGTAGACCTACAGAACATGTGAAAATTAAAGTAGGACAGGGGGTTTGTGGAAGAGCTGTTGCAGAAAAAAATACTATAATTGTAGATGATGTAACAAAAGAAGATAATTATTTGGCTTGTAGTCTTGAGACGAAATCGGAAATTGTAGTGCCAATATGGGTTAATGGCGACATAATAGGAGAAATAGATATTGACAGCGATGATTTAGCTGCTTTTGATGAAGAAGACAAAAGATTTTTAGAAAAAGTTGCAGAAATTATAAGTCGAAAACTCAAAAAATAGATTTCCATTGATTTTTGTGGTATAATAATTGTGTCAGGAAGGAGGATAGGCTATGAGAGAAAGAGTAGAAGAAGTATTAGAGCTTCTAAGACCATCTCTTCAAGCAGACGGAGGAAATGTGGAACTTATTGACGTTACAGAGGATGGAATTGTAAAGGTAAGGCTGACAGGTGCTTGTGGAGGATGCCCTTTTGCTACGTTGACGCTGAAAGAAGGCATTGAAAGGGCTATCAAAGAAGAAATTCCTGAAGTGAGGGAAGTAATAGCAGTTTAAAAATCCGGGTTATCCGGATTTTTTTGTTATATAAGCAGGAATTTTTAACCATACATAGAATAGTATATATGGGAATATTTTCAAGGAGGTCTATGTATGGTTAAAAAATTTTGTTTAGCAGGATTGATTGCCTTGATATTATTTTTAAATTTATCAAGTGCCTATTCAGAAGCTAATCCTTATTCAGAAGAAAAAATATTACAAGAAATAATAATGAAGGTACCTTTTACAAGGGGATTAAAATTGGTAGAACATAAGTTGCAAAATGGGTTATATAGCTTTAAATTTGAAGGAAGTAATCCCTTTAAGAATTTAAAAATTGTATACAATAGTGACAATGATAAATTGGAGTATATAGATTACTATGAAAATACTTTTACACCTTTTGACAAAAATTTATCAGCAAAATATTCAAAAAGTGAGTCGATAATTTTAGCCCACAATTTGATATCTTCAATTACAGGAGAAGAATATCAATTTGTAAAAAGCCTTTCAGATGATGAGTATATTGATGAAAGTTTAGAAAAACCATATATTTATAAGTTAATTTTTAAAAAAGTGATAAATCACCTGATAGTGGATAATAGAGAAATAGTTGTGTACATAGATTCTCATTCAGGAGAAGTTGTTAAATTTTTTGGTGAAAATCTTTCGGAAAAAGTGGAATATGAGGGGACAAAGGATATTAAAAGTATTGGCGAAATAAAAAGCCTATACCAAAGATATATTGTTCCTCAGCTTATGGCTTATAAAGAGGGCAAAAAGTATCAGTTAGTGTATATTTCCTCTTTGAATCCTTTGTTTTATGGGATTGATGCCAAAAGTGGTATTTTTATTGATTATAAGGGAAATGATATTAAAGAAGAAATGATTACACTGGATTTTGCAAAGTTAAAAGACGATTGTTTTAATTTAAAAAATCCAGAGACAATTGCTCAAGATATAGCAAAAAATTTAAAAATAGATAAAATTTCTTTACTCAAATCCGGTTATGTGAATAATTTTTATTTGACGGGTAAACCGGCTGTGACCTATGATTGGAATTTTACAAGTTTAAAAGACAAAATTTTAAATATAAATGTAGCAATTGATTCTCACGACCAAAATATTCTTCACTTAGGTTTTGGTTATTGGAATTATAATGAGAAAAATTTTAGAATACTTGATATGGAAGAGGCAAAGACATATGTGAAAGAACATCTTTATAATTATTTGTCTTGTGATTTTTTGGTAGCATATCCTATGAATTATCGAAATAATAAAATTTATACTTTTTATAGACAAACAAACAATACGATAATTTCTAATAATTATATAACCATTGAAACAAATGAGGAAGGAATAGTTAAAAAAATAATTTTTAATTGGGATTATATTGATTTTCCAAAGATAGACAATACTATCAATACACAAGTTGCTCAAAATATTTTTATAGATAGTGGTTTTAAACTGTACTATTTTATAACAGAGAATAAAAAAGGTAAATTAGTGTATATACCTAACTCTTTGGAGTTTATGATAGATGCCAGCACAGGGAAAAAGATATATTACAGTTCTTTAAATTGGGAGGAGCATTAGAGAATGGACAATGAAATTTTGAAACTTGAAGCGGCTGAAGAATTAGGACTTCTTGAAAAGGTAAAAAAAGTTGGATGGTCTAAGTTATCTGCCCAAGAAACTGGGAAGATAGGTTCAATAGTTAAGAAAAAGATGAAAATGCAACAGGAGGTAGGAAAAAAAGAAAAGTTGTGATATACTCTATTTGAGGTGAATTGCCATGGGGGATAAAAATTTGTTTGAAGAGGCTGCTCGCCTCATTAAGCAGTCAAGAAAAAATATTGTATTGACAGGAGCAGGTATATCAACGGAAAGTGGTATACCTGATTTTAGAAGCCCAGGAAGGGGTCTGTGGGAGAAGTTAGATCCAATGGAGGTTTTGTCAACGGGAGTATTGTACAATTTCCCGGAGGAATTTTATAAAGTTGGTTTCAAGATTTTGTCTTCAATGAGAAATGCTGAGCCTAATGAAGCTCATTACATATTAAGCGAAATGGAGAAAGAAGGTATAATTTTTGGAGTAATTACACAAAATATAGACAATCTTCATCAAAAAGCTGGTTCTAAAAATGTATTCGAAGTTCACGGCAATACGAGAGAAGGAAGTTGTTTACATTGTGGAAAAAAAGTCTCTTTTGAAGTTTTAGAGGAAAAAGTAAATAAAAAACAAATTCCTCCTCGCTGCGATGAGTGTGGTGGGTTACTGCGGCCTGATGTAGTACTATTTGGAGATCCTATGCCTTATGTTTTTGATTTGGCAGTAAAAGAAGTAAAGTCCAGCGATTTGTTAATAGTCATAGGTTCTTCTTTGGCAGTTTCGCCAGTGAACTTTTTGCCAGATATAGTAAGACATTTAATAATTATAAATGCGACAGAGACTCCTTATGACTATAAAGCTGATGTAGTTATAAGGGAAAAAGCAAGCTATGCGCTTAGAAATATATGGGATATTATAAAATTTCAATAAAAAATTTGACAATTTGATATATAAGTGCTATGATAGAGAAGTAAATTATTTATCAAGTTTGGAGGAAGATATAAATGGTAAGAGGTAAAGTAAAATGGTTTAATGCCGAGAAAGGCTATGGCTTTATTGAAAGGGAGGATGGCACAGACGTATTTGTCCATTACTCAGCAATTGAAGGTGATGGCTTTAAGACATTAGAGGAAGGACAAAAAGTTGAGTTCGAGGTAGTTGAAGCTGCAAAAGGACCACAAGCTTCTAAGGTAAGAAAGGTAAACTGACGTGAAATTAAACCCTAACATTAAATATGTTAGGGTTTTTTGATATAGGAGGTATTTACTATGAGTGATTACATTGTAAGAGCTACAGCTTATAATAATAAAATATTAGCTATTGCAGCTTTTTCAACACAAACTACCCAGAAGGCTAAAGAAATTCACAATCTCACACCTACCACTTGTGCAGCTTTAGGAAGAGCTTTGACAGCTGTCGCTATGATGCGAGTTATGATGAAGGGTGAAAAAGACAAGGTCACTTTAGTTATAAAAGGTGATGGGCCTATAGGGAATATTGTTGCAGTGTCAAATTACCCGGGAATTGTCAAAGGGTATGTAGGAAATCCTACAGTGGATTTACCACTGTCTGAAAAAGGAAAATTAGATGTAGGCAAAGCTGTTGGTAAAAATGGATATGTGACTGTTATAAAAGATATAGGTTTAAAGGAACCTTACATTGGAACTGTAGAGCTTCAAACTGGGGAAATCGGGGAAGATATAGCCTATTATTTTTATGCCTCTGAGCAGGTACCTTCTGCTGTTGGGGTAGGAGTGTTAGTGGGAAAAGAAGGAAATGTTTTAGCTTCTGGAGGCTTTATTATACAGTTATTGCCTAATGTTGAAGAAGAAGTTGTAGCAAAGCTAGAGGAAGCACTCAGGAATATTTCTTCAGTTACAGAATTGTTAAGGAATGGATATCTGCCAGAAGATATATTGAACCATATATTAGGGGAGATGGGACTTAATATTTTAGAAAGAGTAGATTTAAAATATGAATGTGATTGTTCACAAGAAAGATTTGAAACTGCTATAATTGCTCTTGGAAAAGAGGAGATAGAAAAACTTATTTCAGAAGGACAATTTGTTGAAGCTGTATGCCATTTTTGTGGTAAAAAGTATTTGATAGAGGAAAGTAGGCTTAAAGAATTGCTGAGAATTGCAGAGGAATAAAGCAAATTTAAGAGAATCATCGATATTTTTTATTTTTAATTAGACATAAAGGCGAAAAAATCCTCAAAATAGTGTTGACTAATAGCAGTTTTTTATGTATACTATTACTTGCACGGCAGTAGAATGGTCGTATAGCTCAGCTGGGAGAGCACCTGCCTTACAAGCAGGGGGTCATAGGTTCGAGTCCTATTGCGACCACCACGGCCCAATAGCTCAGTTGGTTAGAGCGCCAGCCTGTCACGCTGGAGGTCGAGGGTTCAAGTCCCTTTTGGGTCGCCAGTTATGCCTCGATAGCTCAGTTGGTAGAGCAAGGGACTGAAAATCCCTGTGTCAGTGGTTCGATTCCACTTCGAGGCACCATTATGCGGACATAGCTCAGTTGGTAGAGCATCACCTTGCCAAGGTGAGGGTCGCGAGTTCGAGTCTCGTTGTCCGCTCCAATATGGCGACATAGCCAAGTGGTAAGGCAGAGGTCTGCAAAACCTTTATTCCCCGGTTCGAATCCGGGTGTCGCCTCCATAAAAATATGAAACTTTAGTGAATCAGGTTATGAAAAAGCCCTAGAAGGGGCTTATATTTTTTAATTTTAAAATCTAATCGTTTGTAGTCTTTTGGATAGGAGGGAAATTATGGATAAAATTAACGACATAGAAAATATAGAACAAATTATAAAGGAAAATGATATGGTATTTCTTTATTTTTCTACACAAGATTGCGGAATATGTACATCATTACTTCCTAAACTTGAAGAAATGCTAGTAAACTATCCAAAAATAAAAAGTTTTCACATTCCTATTGATGAGATTCCGCTGGCTTCTGGTAAGTTTTCTGTTTTTACTGTTCCTACTGTAATAGTTTATGTGGATGGAAAAGAGGCAATAAGAGAGGCTCGTTTTATAAGTATGGACACATTGGAAGAAAAAATTTCAAAATATTACTCTCTTTTCTTTGAAGAAACTGCATAAAATTTTATGTAAAATTTTTTCATTTTTAATTTAAATTTAATTTGCTAAAGTAGTAGTTTTTTTGCCAAAATTTTTATATAATATTATGGGGTTGTTAAATGTTTTTTTGTGGAGGAAGCATTGTGAAGGGGAGAAACATTCTTATTGTCGATGATAACAAACTTACAAGGAAAATTTTGAAAGATATTTTAGAAAATGCTGGGTATGGGGTGCTAGAGGCTAAAGATGGAGAAGAGGCTTTACAAATATACAGGAATAAACTACCTGATATGGTAATATTAGATATAGTTATGCCAGGCATGAATGGCTTTGACCTTTTAAGAATTTTGAGGAAAGAAGAAGAAAATTTGATGCTTCCTATAATACTTTTGACTTCACAGGACAATTTTGAAGAAAAAATTAAAGGGTTGGAATTGGGTGCAGATGATTATTTAGTGAAACCTTTTAATGACAAAGAACTTCTGTTTAAAGTCAATAATTTGTTTCAGCGGATAGAACACAACAGAATGGCCAACCCTCTTACTGGTCTTAGAGGAAATATTGACATTAAAGAAGAAATAAAAAGGCGAATTAAAGAAAACAAGCCTTATGCCATTTTGTATATTGATTTGGACAATTTTAAGTCTTATAATGATTACTATGGTTTTCTAAGAGGAGATAATGTAATAAAACTTACAGCCAAAATTTTATCAGATGCTGTAAATCTGATTGGAAATGAAAGAGATTTTTTGGGACACATAGGTGGAGATGATTTTGTGATAATTACTACTCCTGATAAAGCTGAAGAGATGTGTAAGTATATAATTTCTCGCTTTGATGAGGAAATAAAGTATTTATATGACGATGAAGATAGAAAACGGGGTTACATAGAGACAATTGGTAGGACTGGCGAAAAGATGATGTTTCCACTGGTATCAATTTCTATTGCTATTGTCACAAATGAATTTAGAGATTTTAAAAATGATTTGGAAATAAGTGCAGTAGCTGCTGAATTGAAAAAGAAATTAAAGACAATGGATGGAAGTTGTTATTTAAAAGATAGAAGAAAAGGTTAAAGAAAAGGTTAAGGGCATACAACAGTATGCCCTACAGTTTGTTGACAAAGTTAAAAAATATTCAAAGGAGATATTTTGCATCGTTGCTCCGATGTTCCAAAGCGACAAAACTAAAGCTCGACCTTCAGGTTCCGGCAGGGTACCGGGCACAATCGGCATCCATGCCTTAAGGTGCCCGCCTTCGCCATCCATGGCTTCGGCCCTGCCTCCACCCTCGGTCTTACTAAGTTTTGTTACCGCTTTGTAACAAGTCGCTCCTTATGCAAAATATCTCCTTTACGAAAGTTTGTCTACAGTCTGAAGGGCATACAACAGTATGCCCTATCTTTGTATAAAAGAGGTGAAAAAATGTCTAATCCCTTTGTTCCCCATGGCAATTTTAAATGGGTTGTAATTGATGGAAGAGAGAGGGAAATTGGAGATAGTTTGTCTAAGTTAGGGATAAAAGTCTTATATACTGAAAAATGTGCAGATTTATACGATGCTATTTCTTTTCATCCCGATATACTTTTGCATCCCTTAGGAGACAGAGAAATCATTGTAGCTCCCAATGTGACACCAGAGTTTATACGCAAATTGAAATTAATAGGTTTAAAAGTAAAAATAGGACAAACTTTTTTGAAACGTAACTATCCTTATGATATCGCATATAATGTAGCAAGATTGGGAAACACAGCTTTTCACAATTTCAAGTACACAGATCCTGTTTTGAGAGAGTCCTTAGAAAAAAAAGGTGTCAAGTTTTTAAATGTAAAGCAAGGTTATACAAAATGTAATATGGCAATCATAGATGATAATAGCTTTATAACTTCAGACAAAGGAATATTTGAGGTAGCAGTTAGCAATGGTTTTGAAGCGCTTTTGATAGAACCCGGAGGTGTTTTTTTAAAGGGTTTTGAATACGGGTTTATTGGCGGTGCAATGGGGCTTATAGGAGAGAAAAAATTAGCAGTAACTGGTGTATTTAATTCACATAAAAATTATGAAAAAATTATTGAATTTTTAAATAAAAAAGGAATTGAAATTGTTTATCTTACTTTTAAACAAATAAAAGACATTGGTTCCATCATTCCACTGATTTAAAACAGATAAAAATGATAAAAAGACACATATACTATTAACGAAGGGAGTGAGAAAATTGCAACTATTTTCCATAGGTGTTTCAAAGGATTTAAAACTAGATGTAGAAAATTTAAAACATGGCTTAAAAAATTTAGCTGAAAATGGTATAAAGATTGCGATAAATTCTAATGTGTGTGGCTCAGTTACCTATTATAGCTTAAAAGTGGAGGATAAACAAGGCTTTAGCATTGTTGCGAGAATAAGAAATTATATAGCGGAAGCTATTTCAGATATAATTGTTAACCAAATTGACAAACGGATAATAAAAAAATTAATCAATAAATATTACCATTATTTTTCAGAAGATGAAAAGGAGGAAATAGAAAAAATCGCTTACAATATTTTAGAAGATGATGTGAATAAAGAGACATTTAAATTAGCAAAAAAAGAGCAAATTTTTGTATTGGTAAGAGATTTTTTAAAAGAGAGTGATTATATAGACTTAGAAGGGTTTGTGAACTTTAGACTGAGGGATTTTATTGGTGAACTTAGCGAAGTAACAGATAAGGCTGTTGATGAATTTTTAATGAAAAAAGAGTACAATGAGTTTATAGGTTTACTTAAATACTTCGTCGAATTACAGGATTCAAAAGTTGAAATATTGAATATCATTGTCGATAAAAATGGCAAATTTAAACTTTATGATGAAAATGACAAACCAATATCTAATGATTTTATTAATGAAATAGTTGCTGAATTAAAAGATGGTGTTATAAGTGATGAAGATGCTTTGATAAGCACGCTTATAACCATTGCTCCTAAAAAAATATTTTTTCATTCTATTAACAATATGAGAGATAATGAAATTCTAGAGACGGTTAAAAAAGTTTTTAATGACAAAGTAGAAATTTGCTATGGTTGTGAATTGTGTTCAAAGATTAAATGTGAAAAATAGCCCAGCTTAAGGCTGGGTTTTAAAATTCGTCAAAATCTGATATTATTATATTTGTGATTTTTTAAAATTTAGAGGTGGTGGAATGCAATTTTTAACAAGGATGCTATTTTTAGCTTTTGTAGGAGCAGCTATTGGATGGCTTACGAATTTTGTCGCCGTTAAAATGCTATTTAAGCCTTTGAAACCTGTAAAAATTTTCGGTATTACGTTACAAGGACTTATCCCTAAAAGAAAATATGAAATTGCTAAATCAATAGGTGAAATTGTGGAAAGGGAATTGTTATCTTTTAATGATTTATGGGACAGGCTTTTAACAGAAGAAAATCGCAAGTTTCTATTATCGAATTTGGACTTAAAAGTTAAAGAAGTTACAGAAAATAAACTTCCTTCTTTTCTTCCCAAGGCTATAAAAGAGATGATATCAAACTACATTGGTGATATTATAAATAGAGAAGTAGAAGTATTTTTAAATTCTCCTTCTAATGAAGTGGTAGAGATTATTTCAAAAAAACTTAAAATATCAGAAATTGTAGAGGAAAAAATAAAAAGCTTCAAATTAGAAAAATTGGAGGAGGTGGTGATAAAAATTGCTCACAGTGAACTTTATATGATAGAGATTATGGGGGGAGTTTTAGGGTTTCTAATAGGAGTATTGCAAGCAATTGTGATACAATTTTTATAAATTATTATTGACAAATGTCCGAGAGGAAGATATAATGATTAAAAAATTAAATATTAAAGCAATGAGGGGGAAAGTAGATATTTAAAGAACATCACAGAGATTGAATGACATAGGCTGAGATCATTCAAATGTTCTGAATATCGAAGACCACCCCGGAGCTGCGGATGATGAATCCGAACGGTTATTCCGATATAATACCAGAGTATAAAAAAGAGTGGAACCGCAGATAACCTCTGCCTCTTTACGGGGTAAGAGGTTTTTTATTTAAGAGAAAAATTTTACAAAGGAGGTAATTGAATGATTATAACATTAAAGGATGGCACACAAAGAGAATTTGAAAAGGGTATGACAGTTTATGAAATAGCTAAAAGTATAAGTGAAAGGTTAGCAAAAGAAGCCGTCGGTGGAAAATTTAATGGCAAAGTGGTGGAACTTAATACAAAAATTGAGGAGGACGGAAAATTAGAAATTTTGACTTTTGATGATGAAGAAGGGAAAAAGATTTATTGGCACACTTCTTCCCATATTTTAGCACAGGCTGTAAAAAGGCTTTTTAAAGATGTGAAATTGGCAATTGGTCCGGCTATAGACAATGGTTTTTATTATGACTTTGATACAGAAAGGCCTTTTACCACAGAAGACTTTGAAGCTATAGAACAGGAAATGAATAGAATTATAAAAGAAGATTATAAGTTGGAAAGGTTTGTCCTTCCAAAAGATGAAGCGATAAAATTGATGAAAGAAAAAGATGAACCTTATAAAGTGGAGCTAATTGAAGAAATACCAGAAGGAGAGGAAATTTCTTTTTACAAGCAAGGAGAATTTACTGACCTTTGTGCTGGGCCCCATCTTATGTCAACAGGCATGGTAAAAACTATTAAATTGTTGTCAGTTGCTGGAGCCTACTGGAAAGGCGACGAAAAAAATAAAATGCTTCAAAGAATATATGGAATAAGCTTTCCCAAAAAAAGCATGTTAGATCAATATTTACATATGTTAGAGGAAGCTAAAAAGAGAGACCATAGAAAATTAGGGAAAGAGTTAGATTTGTTTAGTATCCACCCTGAAGGACCTGGTTTTCCTTTTTTCCATCCTAAGGGAATGATTATAAGAAACATTTTAGAAGATTTTTGGCGAAAAGAACATATAAAGCATGGTTATCAGGAAATAAAAACTCCCATAATTTTGAATGAAGAATTATGGCGTAGGTCAGGACACTGGGACCACTATAAAGAGAATATGTATTTCACTGAAATAGACGGAGAGACTTATGCAATAAAGCCTATGAATTGCCCTGGAGCAATGCTTGTTTACAAGTCTACAATGCACAGTTACAGGGATTTGCCTTTGAGACTTTGTGAATTGGGTTTAGTGCATAGACATGAACTCTCAGGAGTTTTGCATGGGCTTATGAGAGTAAGAAGTTTTACTCAGGATGATGCTCACTTGTTTATGACTCCTGAGCAGGTTGAAGATGAAATTTTAGGGGTTATAAATTTAGTGGATTATTTCTATAAAATTTTTGGCTTTGAGTATTTTGTTGAATTGTCTACACGTCCTGAAAATTCTATGGGGTCTGATGAAGACTGGGAATTGGCTACAAATGCTTTGATTTCTGCTTTAAATCGCGTGAATTTACCATATAAAGTTAATGAGGGGGATGGTGCATTTTACGGACCCAAAATAGATTTTCATTTAAAAGACAGCATAGGTCGTACATGGCAATGTGGAACTATCCAATTGGATTTCCAGATGCCTGAAAGGTTTGAACTGGAGTATATAGGCCCAGATGGAGAAAAACACAGACCTATAATGTTGCACAGGGTAATTTACGGAAGTATAGAAAGATTTATTGGAATTCTTACTGAACATTTTGCAGGGGCTTTCCCAACTTGGCTGGCGCCAGTACAAGTTAGAGTTTTGCCTATATCTGATAAACACTATGCTTATGCCCAACATGTATACGGGCGTCTGTTGGAAAATGACATAAGAGCTGAATTAGACGACAGGAATGAAAAAATAGGATACAAAATACGAGAGGCACAACTTCAAAAGATTCCTTACATGCTGATTGTAGGGGATAAAGAAGTGGAACAAGGAACAGTATCTTTAAGGTCAAGAAAAGAAGGGGACTTAGGCGCTATTTCCTTAAATGAGTTTATAGAAAAAATTCTTAAAGAAATCGCCACAAAAGCTTTATAAAATCAAAATGCTCCTTTAAAGGGGCATTTTGATTTATTGAAAGAATTTAAAAAACGTGGTAATCTAAAATTAAAATATTAATTTTGAGGGAAGAGGTATGAAAAAGGACGCAGAAGTTTACAAATATTTAAGACATAACATAAAAATGAATATGATAAATGGTCTTGCATGGGCTATAGGCTTTAATATGGTCAACCCTTTTATTGGCATATATGCTATAAAATTAGGAGCAAATGACTTTCAAGTGTCTCTTTTAAATTCTTTACCTGCCCTTATGGTGGTAATTGGAGTTATTCCTGTAACATATTTGATTAATAAATTAAAAGAGGTTCACAAATTTTCTTATATTGTACTTTATATCGCAAGAACTTTTTATTTTTTACTTGCTCTTGCTCCGTTTTTTAATAAAGAGCTCCAACCGTGGGTGGTAGTCGTGTTGGTGGGAGTAATGAATTTACCTTCTATGACAGTTGGCATGTGTTGGCAATCATTTATGAGTGAATTAATTCCTCCAGAATATAGAAGTAAAGTTTTCGCTGACAGAAATTTTTGGACGACAATTGTGGCAACAATTACAGTTTTGGTAACAGGATGGTTGCTTGATAAAATAGTTTTCCCTATTAATTATCAAGTAATATTTACTGTTGCATTTATTTTCGGATTAATAGAATCTTATTATTTTTCAAGGTTTCATGTGGTAAAAAGGGATTTGGATGAAGCCAAGTCCGGAAGTTTTTATGAAGCTTTTAGAAACATGTTTGAGTCTAAGAAATTTATATATTTTAATGTAACTTCTTTTATATATTATTTTGCATGGATGATGGCTTGGCCCATTTTTACCATATATAAGGTAAATTTTTTGCATGCTAACAATGCATGGATGAGTATATTTACTATTGTTTCCTCTATTGGGTCTATTTTAGCTTTTTATAAATGGGCTGACCTGTCCAACAAAAGGGGAAACGGATTTGCTGTTGCATTAAGTGCATTGCTTCTAGGATTTATTCCCCTCATGTGGGCTACAGCTAAAAACCTTTATGTTGGCGCTATTTTTGATTTTTTAGGGGGTATAGCTGTAGGAGGTTATAACATGTTGCTCTTAAATTGGCTGTTAGAGCTTTTACCTCCTACTTCAGAAAAAATGAGTTACATCGCCGTGTTTACATTAATTACTCAAATTTCCGCTTTTATTGCTCCTATGTTTGGAATGTGGCTTTATACACAAATGGGTTATGTAGCTTTTATGATTTTAACAGGTATTGCAAGAATAGTAGTGAGTATTTTGTACTTTTTAGTAGCTAATTATGAAGATGAGATTAAAGAAATTGAAGCAAAGCAAGGAGGAAAAGTATGAGATATATTACTGCAGGGGAATCCCATGGGAAAGCTTTAATTGCTATTATTGAAGGCCTTCCATCAAATCTCTTTATTGACGTAGAATTTATAAATAATGAGCTTAAAAGAAGGCAAGGGGGTTATGGAAGAGGGGGAAGAATGGCTATTGAAAAAGATGAAGTACACATCTTGAGTGGAGTAAGACATGGCAAGACTATCGGAGCACCTCTTACATTGGAGATTATAAATAGAGATTATACAAATTGGAAAGATAAAGAAATTCCGCCTATAACAAGACCACGCCCTGGTCATGCAGACCTTGCTGGTGCTATTAAATACAATCAAAGAGATATTAGAAATATTTTAGAGCGTTCTAGTGCCCGTGAGACCGCGGCAAGAGTGGCTATAGGAAGTGTGGCAAAATTGCTTTTAAAAGAACTAAATGTTTCAGTAAAAAGCAAAGTATTAGAAATAGGTGGTGCAAAAACAGAGGAAGAGTGGATTAAAGTAATTGAAGAGGCAAAGGCTAAAGGCGATACTTTAGGAGGTATAATAGAAATAGTAATTGAAGGGGTGCCTATAGGATTAGGCAGCCATACTCAATGGGACAGGAAATTAGATGCTCTGCTTTCTTATCATATAATGAGTGTTCAAGCAATTAAGGGAGTAGAATTTGGTTTAGGCTTTGAGGCAGCCAAAAGACCCGGTTCCTTAGTCCATGATGAAATTTATTATGAGGGAGATAAAGGTTTTTACAGAAAGACAAATAATGCAGGAGGAATTGAAGGAGGAATATCTAACGGTAGCCCTATAGTGATAAGAGCTGCCATGAAACCAATTCCTACTCTTTTAAAACCCCTTACTTCTATTGACATAAATACTAAAGAGGAAGTAAAAGCTGCTTATGAGCGTTCAGATGTGACTGCTGTTGAAGCTGCTGCCTGTGTTTTAGAAGCAGTTTGTGCTTGGGTGATTGCTGATGAAAGCCTTAAAAAGTTTGGTGGAGACTCTATAGAAGAGCTAAAAAGAAATTATATTTCTTACTTGGAGTATGTGAGAAATTTTTAGGGTTATAAATTGCAATATTAAATGCAACACCTAATGAAAATCATGTAGATATAGGATTTGGAACAAATCATATATAACCTTAAGCCCATCTTAGTTAACAAATTGAGCGAAGGTCGTGATTTGTCAAGGG
>Ga0207430_10190_pt1 | contig 22286 bp, 18 predicted proteins | sample YelNatsi3bottle8_FD_187544 | JGI IMG/M metagenome (GOLD analysis project Ga0207430, IMG submission 187544) | Hot spring thermophilic microbial communities from Obsidian Pool, Yellowstone National Park, USA - site 3 bottle 8 (SPAdes) (version 2) | ecosystem: Environmental > Aquatic > Thermal...
TCTTGTTTTGCTTGGCCAGAAAATGTGCTGGATATAATTAAGAAGAAAAGACCCAAAATTGTAAGAATACTTATTGACTTTTTTCTTGCCTTAAAGTAATACGAACAAAAATCTCTGCCCCTCATTGGCTTCTTACCTCCTTTGTGTATATTTGCAAATAAAATAATAAAGCCCACAAAAAGGTGAAATTCTCACCCTTCGTGGGCTTTGTTCTCAAAATCTTTGATCTTACTTTTGTTTAATTTATCTTACACCGATTCTCAATATTTACAGCACCTTCGTGGTGCTATTTAAGAATAATTCCGACTATCTTGGTGCATTTAATTCTGGTCCTTATCTATATTTACTCTGTCAGTTTGATTAAGCAATTCATCTAAATATTATAATACCAATCTCTTTTACAATTTTCAACCTTCAATGCTCCCATTCTTCTCTTATCTCTTCGATAAATTTTGTACTTTCACTTTTTTCCCATATCTCCTGCCCTAACCCAGCCAGAGTGACACAGCTAACATCACCACTCAATTTATTTTTCTATTTACTTGTATTATCATACTCATTTACTTGAAGCAAGTAAAGCTTTATTGAAACCAATTATCTAACATCACTTGGCACCATTAATTCCTCCTCAGGTGGGCAATAATACAATCACCTTTGTCCCCTTCCCAACGTTACTTTCAATTGAAATATTGCCACCATGTGCTTCAACTATCCATTTTACAATTGACAACCCCAAGCCACTGCCACCTGCAGTTCTGCTTCGAACTTTGTCAACTCTATAAAATCTGTCAAATATTATTGGTATTTCCTTCCGTAGTATGCCAATACCATTATCTTCAATAACTATCTTTACTTTATCAAAAATTTTTGTGGCTGATATTTCAATAGTACCCATGTGTTGAGTGAATTTAATACTATTATCAACAATTGTCTTTTGTGTTGTCTACATTCTGCCCATAATCAGCTCTTTCAATATCATTGTCTTTTGGATTGTCTACATTCTTTCCTTCTGATGAATTATAATCTTGATTCTGATTCTGAACTTGTGTCGCCTGTTTTTTAACAAGACTATCTTGTTTGGTAAAATTTGTAATAGAGTGTGAATTTGCATATCCTATTACAAAGCTCAGGACAAAAGCTACTGCAAGCAATGGCACCACAAATTTTTTAACTTGTTTCAACATTTTTTTATCTACCCCCTACATTTTTATTCGAGCAGCTGCTCGTGAGAATAATTATGTAGGAGAATAATTAGAAGATTATTATAAAGAGATTAAAATTTGATTAGAAAATTAAATTATTCAAATATTAACTTTTTAACTTCTCTACAATCCTATCTACAATCCTCTCCTGATACCCAGCAAGCTGAAGCTCCTTCATCTTCTGGCAGACATTTTGAAGCTGCTCACTTTTTACATTCTTTAACATCTCCAGGCGCCTTTCATCAATCTTATTCTCAGACAGTGCCAAAAGATAGGAGTCTTCATCCATACAAAGAGGTCTTGCACCAAAGCTTTGAATTACTTTGTCTGCAATCAAAAGCCCTTCTGGGTCAAAGTCACCTGAGTACAGCAAAAGTATATTTGTCTTTGCAATACTTTCAATGATTATTTTGGTAGATAACTTCAGCTGCCCATTTGTGCAGACAACAGAAATAGTTGGTACTCTTTGCACAATCGCAGAAAATACAGCGGGGTTTTCAACAACCACAAGCTTATTTGAGTATGCAAAAAATCCTCTATAATCCTTTACAGTATAAAGTGGCAAAATCAGTGGTTTGTTGTGATTGCTAAAGCACTTGAGTCCTTCATCCTCTTTTCCCTCTTCAGTATATCCACCAATGTTATACACCAAGCACCAGTTTGAAAGCTCATCAATTAAGATGTTGTTATCAAAAAGCAGTTCTGATTTTTCCTCTGCATTTCGTGGAAACTCTCTACCGTTTATAATACTCAAAAGCCTTAAAAATATCTTTCCTGCATCTTGTTCATCATCAAAAAAGTGAGGGTTGCCTGTAACCCTTGTTGCAAAAATAGCCAAAGTCTCAGGACTTTGTGGTCTTTTTAAAATTGCTTCTATGACCTTTTTCATCATCTCTAAAAACTCTTTTTGTGAATACTTTTTGTAAAAGCTCTCAAATGATTTGAAATTTTCTTTAAAAGCATTTAAAACCACTGCAGCATTTTCATCTTTGTCAAAATGTGCTGATAAACTTTCAAAAAAGTTCAATACCCTTTCCTTTTCTAACTCCTTTTCTTCCTTTTTGGTGATAACCTCTTTTCTCAAAACAGCTGACAAGATGCTTTTAAAATCAAGCCCTGAGAACTTAGTGTCCTGAAACTTTGTCACGGCAAAGTCTTTCACATCAATGACAACCTTCTCGCCTCTCAAAACCCTTCTAAGATACCGTGACAAAGCCTCTTTTTCCTCTTCAGACGGATTTTCCAGAATAATCTTGCCAGAAAATCTCCCCAAAGACCTATACTTTTGGTAAATAAGCTCCAGCGCACGCTTAAATCCTGGTTGCGAAAAGTACTCAACACACTCATCGAAAATCTTATCTTTTGTCATACCTCAACCAACACCTTCTTGTACCCGTTCCAGACATACTTTACTTTTAACACAGATGGCTGATTGTTCTCTCTCAAAAGCTCGTATATGCAAAGTCCTGGCACTGTTTTGTAATCTCCCCATAAAACCTGAGAGTTCATTATATAGTCAAATTCAAGCTTTTCAATCAAATCAAACATATTTTCAATGTTGTTCTCATCAACACCAGCAAACGCCTCGTCAAGCGCAATTATCCGCGGCGCAAAGTTTGCAGCACTTTGGTATTTAGCACAGAGCGCTGCGAAAAGTGGAACATAGATGGAGAGTGCTTTCTCACCACCAGAGAACTTGTCAAATGCATTGTTCGTAAGCTCTTTTCTGCTTTCCCCTACCTTTTGGTAGTAGAGCCTAAACTCAAACCACTGCCTGTAATCAAGAATCTCTTTGATTATCTCATAGAGCGTTGCAAAGTTTTCTGGGTTGTCTTGGTACTTTTTTGCCTTTTCTATGCGCGACCTAAAATGCATTGCAATCTTGTTTCTGTCTTCATCTGTTGCGGCAAGAGGGTCTTTGCTTAAAAGCTTTACCAGCTCACCTGTAGAAAGCTCATCCTCTGCCTCTTGCCTTTTCTGTTCCCAAGAGAGCCGGAATGTAAGACCACTTGATGTAGACAAATTTGCCATAAGCTCGTTCATCCTCTTAACCCAGTCCTGAGCAAGCATGATTTTTCTTGAAATTTTAAAGCCTATGTTCTTTGCCAAAACCTCTTCAAAAAGCTCTCTTTCGCTCTCTGTTATCAAGTTCTTTTTCTCAGCAATCTCTGCTGCAATTTCATCTATAAACTGGTAAAGTGAAAGAAGTCTTCCTTCTTTTCTGCAAGTCCACAAATACCTTTTGTAGGCTGTCTTGTCGTCCTTCCAATCAACAAGGTTTGCTCCAAACTCTGCAAGCTGAATCTGTGTTGTGTAATGGATGGACATAAGCCTCTGAAGTATCGAAGAAAAATCCTTCTGAGAATACTCTTTTAGCTCATTTTCCTTTGACCTTGCAAACTCTAAAAGCTTTTGATCATCTTCAAATTCTATCCCTTTGAAAACAAAACCAAATCCAAGCTCTATCTTAAATGCGGCCAAGGCTAATTTATATTCACTTTCAATTGACTGCAGCTCCTGTTTTGAAAATTCAAGCTTTTGCTCAGCTGCTGCTTTTTGAGAAGTCACCTCAAAAAGTTTTTCATTAAGTCTTTTTCTCTCAGCTGGGATGTTCTCAAGCCGCTCAACCGCTCTTCTCTGCTCATCAAAAAGTCTTTGAGCATCTTCGCTCGAAAGTCTTTTTTCAATCTCCTCTTTCTGAAGTTTTAAAACCTCTAACTTTTCAGAAATCCTGTGAACATCGCCATTTAAAGTATCTACACTTTCTTTTATCTGCTCATATAACCTGTTTAGGCTCTGGTACGTCTTTTCAATTTCCTGCTTGTGCAAAGCCTCAGCCTCAAGACGCAAAAGAAAAGTAGAAAGTGCATTTGCGTCTTGTTTTGCCTTTGCAAAAACCTCTTTTGAAGATGACAGTGATAACTTTGTTGCAATTAGTGAAATTTCATACTTCAGTAGATTTTGTTTATTCGTCAGCTCTTTTATTCTCTCTTCAAGAGTTTCAATCTCAATCTGAAGCTTTGAAATATTTTTCTCAACCCCACTTATCATGTCAAAGGCAGTGTCTAAGTCTGCAGATGTTGGAAAGTTCTTCTTCTCAAGTTCTAAAACCTCAAGCTGGGATTTTAGAAAATTGGCCTCGGCTTTCTTTTCTTCCAACTCTTTTGTAAGGCTCTGAATCTCCTCTTCAAGCTGCAAAATTAGCATTTGTTTGTACCTTCGCCTGTTTTCAATGCCTATATACCTTGGTTGTTCATGTGTGGTTGTCTTCCCTTTTAATATACCATTTCCAAACCGCCCATCTTCGCACACATATATTCCATCATCCACAGGATTTATGTGGATACTGTCAATTACAGCTGCAACCTCATTAATCAAACCTTCTGCATTTTCAAAGTTTGCAACCTCAAGATACTCATTTAATGTGTGAGAAAAGTATGCCGGCTTTGGAAAAAGCACAACTTCCTTTTCATCTTCCAAAAGTTCATCAATTTCATTCTTGTACTTTTCTGGCACAATAAGAGCATTTAAAATTCCAAGCTCAAAAAGTGCATCCTCAATCACAGCTTTTAAGCTCTCATCTATACCCGCTTTAAAGTCAACTGCCATGTAAAAAGGTACAAACGGCACACCTTTTTCTAAAAGTCTTTGCCTTACCTTTTTTTGTTTCTCTGAAGATGGTATAAACTCATCTTTTTGGCTTTGAATCTCCTCAATCCTTTGCTTTTTCTCTTTAATTTCTTCTTTGAGTAGATTCATTTCAAACTCAAGCTTGCGCAAGTTATCTGAGATTGACAAATAATGCCTGCTATACACATCATTCAAAATCTTCTTTACTCCTTCATACTCACCCTTTTGTGAAATTGTGTTTATCAGCTGAAACATCAAAGTTATATCATCAACCTCTGCTTTTAAAACCTGGTTTTGGTCAAAATAGCTCTTGATCTTGCTTTTTAGGAGATTTTTGGCATCTTCAAGCTGAAGAATTAAAAGATTTAACTCCTCTTGGTACTTTTGAAGATCATTTTTGGTATGGTCAAGCCTCTTTAGGTGGGTATCTAAGTCCTTTTGCACATCTTGCAAGGTATCATAGTTTTTAAGAGCCTTTTCTACGTCAGCTATGAAGCTTGTTAGCTCAGACTTTAGAATGTCTAAACTCTTTTGCTTATCTTTTTCAAAAATATCAAGTACATCCGAAAACCTTTGCATATTCAAACTCTCAAGCAACTTTTTACTCTGCTGAATATAGTCTTTTATTAAATTCTGAGAATTCAAAAGTTCCTGTTTTGTGCGCTTGATGTCAGCATCTGCCTGAGAGAGCCTTTGCATGTGGTCATTTAAACTTGAAAGTTTTAAAGTTTTCTGACTTTCTAAATCTTCAATTTCAGCATTCAGCTCAACATACCTCTGCTGAAGCTTAAATATATCACTTTCTTTTATACTCTCAAGCCTAAACTTCAACGTCTGTTCTTCCTTTTCAATACTATCAAGACTATTTCTCAGCTTTAATTCTATATCTGTAAGTTTTTGAACGTCACCTGAGAGCATTTCATATTCTTTTGTGGCTTTTGTCAGTTTTTTATGTGATTCTATCAGCTCAGAAATTCTTTGGTACATTAAAAATTTGTTGTACTCATCATATGTTTTTTTTATCTTTTCAAGGCAAGATTGGATTGTCTCTAAGTTTTTAAGCTCTGTCTGGATTTTGTCCATGTTTTCAATTGACTCTGAAAGGCTGCGAAGGTCACTGTCAGAAAGTGCAGGAAGCGACTCCTGCAAAATACCGCATATCCTGTCTGGCTTTATATCCCTTGAAAGTTTTGGTGCTCTTACACGGATTATCAAATCTATCAAGTTCTCAAAGTCTTCCACGTTTTCAAACCCAAACAGGATCTTGTTCACCTCTTGCATATAATCTCTTCTGCTTGTAAAAACCTTGCCACCATTGCCAATCAGGTTTTCAAACTTTCTTCTTGTGAGTGGAATCTTCTGTCCGTTTATCTTTTCATAGAAGAATATGTCAATCCCAAACCTTCTGTTGTCTGTCAAGACAAAATACCAGCAGTCAACACCTGAGCCTCTTTTTGCTCTCATACCCATCCCTATTGAAACAAATATGTTTTCCTTTTTGAACTCCAAAAAAAGGTATGCTGTTGACTCATTCTTCCCTGAGATATCCTGTTCGCCTAAGACATAGTCCTCAAGCTTTCTTGCATTTGACCCAAAAGAATCAAGCCTGGATGGATGATAGTTGCCATCTAAAAGAAGGGTTATAAAACTCTGCATTGTGACAGACTTTCCAGAACCGTTTGGCCCGCGAATCAACATCCTGCCGTCGTAAAAATCAAAATATTCCTCATCATAGTACCAGTAGTTAAAAACACCCGCTCGGGATAGCACCCATCTGTGTTCTTTGCTCATCTTGAATCAAAAAACCTCCATCTTGTTCTTTTTTCAAAATGCTCTTTCTTTAAATACTCTCTTCAGCTTCATCTGAAACTTGGTACTCGCCAACTACTTTCAGATAAACTGGATAGATCACAACAAATCCGTCTTCTTGCAGTTTTGCAAATCCAAGTTCACACAAAAGCTTTAAAAACTCGTCAAACACCTTCTCAAGGCTTTTTTCTCGCCATTCTTTGTTCCAAAAGTTTTTGTACTGCTTTTGTACATCTTCTAAAATGGACTTTAAAGAGGTTACGTGAATCTCCAAGGTCTCATTTGTAGGATGAAGGGTGTATTCACCCTTTTCTATCTTTGATAAAAGCTCGCTTGCCACCAAAAGAAGAATATCGCAAAGGTTGCTATCATCAGGATAGGTATTTTTATAACTCTCGCTAATAGCTAAAAACGCAAAAGACTTGAATATATGAAAGCTTGCCTCTGGCAGATGTTTTTCAAGCTCTGACGTAATGTTAACCTTTTGACGCTTTATATACAAAAGCTCATCCTCATTCTCAAAACTGACGCTGCCATCAACAACAAGCCCTCTGTAGGCTTTAATTCTTTTGATATCTGATATAGGCTGTGAAATTCCATTTGCAAATTCAAATTCACTATTTAAAATCTCCTGCCAGCTGCTGTACTCAGTAATGCTCTTGGGAAACACTCTCATAAAATATCGTGAGATTCCTGTTGACTCGTAAAGCACCTCTGCCTCACTATTTTCTGCAAACTCTTCCTGGTTCCCATCGTCAATTCTTATCATCCTCATCTTCTCGCAAAACTTAAGCACCCTGATTAGAGAACGCCTGTTGGAGTAAAGCGTCCAGTCAACCTCTTCATCTGGAAAGTTCATCCTGATATACTCTGTGATGTTGGAAAGCAAAAACTGGTCTTCTGGCCCTTTATCTTCTAAAAAGGCAAGGACAAGACACAAAAATGCATAGTCTCGCGGCTCTTCAAAATCAAGCACTCCCATATACTCTTTTGGTACAAGCGGCACTTTTTCAAGTTTTACCATGTTTGAGGTTGTTATAAATTTTAGACCCAAGTTTTTCATAATAAACTCTCTTGTCTCTTTATCAAGGTTTTTGAGCTGGTAAAAGGTCTCACTATCCTCTTCTTTCAATATCCAAAAATTCTCAAGAAGCTTCAAAAGATCACTCATATTTTTGCTCTTCCTTCTTTCGCAAAGGTTTTTGTTATTCCTCAACAAACTCAAGGACATACGCTGGCATGTCCATCTTGCCATCAGTGCACTCTAAGATACACCTTTTGCCATCTTGAGGTCTTATGACTCTAAACTTTTTGCCAGAGTCAGTGTTTGCCACTTTGCTGCTAAGGCCTCGTGACAGCCACACAAAAAGCCTTTTTCTTACCTCTGGTGTAATCCTGGGAAGCTTTTCAAACTCTATTTTGTTTCCCCTAAGGAGGCCTTGCAAAAGCTCATTTTCTTCTTCAATCTTCTTTTTGTACTCTTCAAACCTTTTCTTCTTCTCTTCAGAAAACTCGCTTGCAGGGACCACCTTGATCTTTTCTCTTATTAATCTTCCTCGTGATTTCAAAGGCACTTTAAAACTTGGAAGGTCAAGAATGCTAATCGCTGTTGACTCGGTGGCTCTTGGAAAGTCGCCTGTGATATATTTTGGACACATCACACCAAATACAACAGCAGACAACTTATGACACTCTGATATGTCAAGATTTGAAAACAGTCTTGCTAAATGCTTATACTCCTCTGTCCTGTTTACTTTAAGTGTTGATGACTCTGAAAGTCTGGCTGCATAACTTGAAACCTTCCTTATTATCTGCTGAATCTGCTCAAGAAGTCTTTCTGCCTGCCCGTTTGGACTTACAAACCAATCTTTTATATTCTGCCATCTGCCTTTGATGTACCCTTCTATTGTGCTGCTATCTCTGAATATATTTTTGGGATGGTCCTTTTCAGCCTGAATTATGTACATCAAAAGCTCATCCACCTTGTACTGTGGCAGGTTCAAAAAAAGAGCTCTTATCCTTGGCAGATAACTTTGGAACATGTCGTGAAAATTGTAAAGGTAATGTACAAGTTTTGACTTATATTCTAAAAACTTTTCTTTTATCATTAGGCTTTCATATTCAGAGGATGTCAGCATAGAAATATACTCTGTATAGCTTTTTTCTATCTCTTCAAATGCGCTTGTTAGCTCATCCCACCAATCAACTGCCTGTTTTTGGGGGTCTTTTAAGACAGAATCAATGCTTAGCAAAAGCCTGTATATCTTTTCTATGTGTTTTGGGTTTAGCTCTGCTTTTGTCTCCTGTGAATTTTCAAGCTCAAACAAAAACCTTTCTATCCTAAGTCCAATTGAGGTAAGCTCGTACAAAAACCTTTTGTTTTTGAACTCTTGCAAGGTTGCTGTTTTAGAGGTATCTTGGGTAGATTTGAGATTACCCCAGTCAACAAGGCTTTTGAGGTCTTGCTCGCACATCTCTTCTGTGTACTCAGAAAAGTTTGGAAGAGTCTTTAAAAAGCTGTATATTTCGTCCTTTGTCAGCCTGTTTTTGTACTGCATGTGATTTAAAAAGCAAAACCTCATAATAGCCCTGTACCTTTCTGCATTTGGCTCAGTGAGATATTTAAACTGTTTTAACTGCTGCAGAGGGGGAATTGAAAATTGGGACATATTTTCCATCTCATCCTTGTTCAAAATTTTTGGATTTACTTTATTATATCACAAATACTTTTACTAAAACAAAAATGCCCTTTCTGGCAACCAAGAGATTTACAATATCCTCTGCCAAAAAGGGCTTTTTATTTTTCATGGGCTAAATTTTAACTTGCACTGGGAAGAGCCTTTTTGAGCCTGCTTATCTCAACCTCGTGTCTTCCAAGAATCTCATAAAAGACCTCAACATTTACTCTCTTCTCTTTCAGCTCTTTTACATCTTCTTTTAGAGTTCTGACATCATCAGAAAGCCTTCTCACCGCAAGCTCAACAATTGAGATTCTGTCATCTATGTATTTCTTGAGCTCTTCATGCTCTCGTGCATTTTGCTGCATATAGGACTCTTGAATTTCAGCCATAAGTTCAAGCTTTCTCTTGAGGTCTTCAAGCATAACAGAATTTTTGGTTGTCTCAACCTCAAGCTTGTCAACCCTCTTTTCAAGCACATCAAGCCTCTGCTCTACTCTGTCAAGGCGTTCTTCAACTCTGTCAAGTCGCTCCTCCACCCTGTCAAGTCGCTGTTTTACCTCATCTAAACCTTCATTTATGGTATTAACCTTTTCCAGAACAAGACTTAGCATCTGCTTTATCTCATCCATCTTTTTACATCTCCTTGAGCTGAATTTTAAATTATTATATACAAATATCTCTCAATTGTAAATTGGGAAATATTGTACTGGTTGTATTTTGTCACTAAAACTATTATTTCTGACTTCACAATGGTACGAAGTTTATTTCAAAATCAACATAGCATCTCCAAAGCTGAAAAATCTATAACGCTTGTCAACAGCTATTTTGTATGCATTCATTATTCTCTCATACCCACCAAATGCACAAACAAGCATCATCAAGGTTGTATCTGGAAGATGAAAATTTGTAACAAGCCCATCTAAAATTTTAAACTCATAACCTGGGTAGATGAAGATATCTGTCCATCCTTTTTGTGCTTTTACCAAGCCTTTTTCAACTGCTGCTGATTCCAAAACCCTGCATGAAGTTGTCCCAACTGCAATTACTCTTTTGCCAAGCCTTTTTGCCTCATTTATTCTCTCTGCCACATCTTCAGATATCTCATAATACTCCTCGTGCATCTTATGTTCTTCAATATTCTCAACCTTTACAGGCTTAAATGTGCCAAGTCCAACATGAAGTGTAACATAAAGAGTCTGAACACCTTTTTTTGATATTCTATCCAGAAGTTCTTCTGTAAAGTGAAGCCCCGCGGTAGGTGCTGCAGCAGACCCCGGCACTTTGCTGTAAACTGTCTGGTACCTGTCTACATTTTCAAGTTTTTCTTTTATATAAGGTGGAAGTGGAATCTCGCCAAGGCTTTCTAAAATATCTTCAAATACACCTTCATACTCAAATCTGACAATCCGCGTACCTTCATCTTGGTTTACATGAAGAACCTCGGCTTTTAGTCTTCCATCTCCAAATACAAATCTTCTTCCTTTTCGCGCCTTTTTGCCAGGGCGTGTCATAACCTCCCATGTATCTATGCCAAGTCTTTTTATGAGCAAAAACTCAATAAAACTGCCAGTGTCCTCTCTTTGCCCAATTAAGCGTGCAGGAATGACTTTTGAGTTATTGAGGACAAGGCAGTCACCTTCATTCAAATACTCAACAATATCACGAAAAATCCTGTGATCTATTCTGCCATCTGGATGAATTACCATAAGGCGAGAGGCATCCCGCGGCTCAATTGGTTTTTGTGCTATTAGTTCTTCTGGCAGATCATAGTGAAAGTCGCTAAGTTTCCACTTTCTCATCTTTTTTCAATCTCAACTCCTGTGTAATAGTGTTTTATAATCTGTTTGTAATTATACCCATTGTCAGCAAGACCTTTTGCGCCCCACTGGCTCATCCCAACACCATGTCCCCAGCCTTTGCCATTGAACGTGTATGTTGTAGGTACAACCGGCACCTCTTCAATGCTGCCATCCTCTTTTACCACCTTTACAGTGTCAGATTTATCCAAAGCGCCTATATTGCCGGTCGGGAAAGCATTTGATTCGCTTTGGTATACCTCATCATAGATTGTAGAAAATACTTCATTCGAAGGCAATGAATTTGTGGTAGAAAAAATTTTTTCTCCATCTACTGCCTCTTGAGTCAATATCTTGCTTTTATCAATCCTTGTTCGCTTTACCTTGCCATTTTCATCTACAATATTCACATCAGCATCTGTTGTGATTGTATATGCTTGGCTATAGATGCCAAATAATAACCTTGTTGCTTCTTTTTGACATTCATATTCGCCAGCTGTTCCAACAACCTTGAGTCTCAAAACCCTTCCAGCCTTTGTGTACTCTAAGACTTTTATATCCAATATATCCCCTACGTCTATATTTTTCTTCTTCAGCATATTTTTTATCTCATCTTTTGTGAACTGGAAAGTCCATGAGGACTTTGAGTTTTTTTCCTCTTTTGAGTTATCAACAGACCTCAAATACTCAACAGGATACTTCCAAACATTTTCAGAATCTTCTGTCGGAATTCCCCCAGTTGATGAAAAGTATACAGCATCAATTGGGCTGCCCTTATATGTTATTATCTCGCCTCTTGTTGAGTCAACAGCCAAAACCGCCTGTTTTTCGCCATATGTGCCATCAACCGCTCCACCATAAACTTGGCAATGGTCTGTTGGACACAGGTCAAAGCCTAAAGCACCATGTCTGTTCAAATTTCTTACAGCATACGTCCTTGCAATAACTGCAAACGCCTTAACAGCTTCAATGTTCCAAAACGGGTCGATCTCCATTCTTATAACACCATATAAGTACTCTTCCAATTTCGAAACATTTATAACAGTCATGTCACTGCCTTTTATGCGTTTAAACTCAACTCTTCCTCGATACCACCTGTTGTCAACCTTTATTTTCTCTATCCCATTTTCCTGCTGCGGAATGAGCATTAAAAACTTACTGTTTTGTCCGTCAAAACCGAAGAGAATCTTTCCTGTTTCATCCTTCACAAGCGCCATTGTTTCAGAAGAATAAAGGGCCGCCCCTTTAAGTTTTGATTGGAGTTTTTTGGCCTCCTGAAGATTGTCAAAACTGCCAATCAGCACAGAGTACCCATTGTTTACATAGCCAACAAAAGCATCTTTATATACCCCCAAATAGTTTTTTAGAGCATCCTTTGCAGTAGCATATGATATATACCTGCCTACTACAACGTGGATATTTGCCTCTTCTTTGCCATCTTTTTTGTACACGTCCTTTGAGACAATTAGAGTATCTTTCTGGGTATTGGCAACCGTGACAAAGTTTTTGTCATCAGAGATTCCTATGTAAAGTCCACCTTTTGCATAGATTCTTGTTTCAACCACAGGGCTTGAACTACCATACTTGTCAGCATAGTATATTCCTATTCTTATCCACTGTGGGATTTGAGTTTGAGAAGATGTGGGTAATATATTTATTGAAAAAAGTATGAATATAACCGCTAAAAGCGCCTCGCAAAAAGCTCTCTTGGTCATTTTAGCCTCTCCTCAAGTATTGATATTTAAAAGTCAAACTTATTATTTAATTGTACCAAAAAACCCTCTTGTTAGTCTATTGTAAAAGGAATATAATTTAATCTATGAATTTATAGACTAAGTAATTTGGTGGAGGGGCAAAAGTTGTATATTATAGTGGTTGGGTGCGGGAAGGTCGGGTCCACTTTGGCAAAATCACTTTCTGATGAGGGACACGACGTTGTTGTCATAGATTCTGATGCCAAAAACTTTGAACGGCTTGGCCCTGACTTTAATGGTATGAAAATTCAGGGTGTTGTGATTGATGAGGATGTGCTAAAACAGGCAGGAATTGAAAGAGCTGATGCACTGGCGGCAGTGACACCTGATGACAGTACAAATATTATGACTGCGCAGATAGCAGAAGAGATTTACAATGTTCCAAAAGTGATTGCAAGAATTTATGATCCGCTGCGTGAAGATATTTTCCACTCGCTCGGCCTTGAGACAATCTGTCCAACGACATTAGCTGTTGAGTATATTAAGTCAATCTTGCTGTCACGTGAGATTCGTCATAAGCACAGGTTTGGCAAAGATGATGTGTTTTTTAAATACGTCACACCAAAAAGAGATGATATTGGCAAAGGATTAGATAAGATTGTTCTTCCTGAAAACTGCTATCTTTTCGGGATAATTAGGAATGATCATTTTTATTTTAAAAGCAAGCATATAAGACTTCAGGAAAATGATATTATGGTTATAGCTGAGAAGAAGGTGAATCCATGAGAGTTGTCATTGTCGGCGGCGGAAAGGTTGGATATTTTTTAACAAAGCTTTTAGCAGAAAGAGGGAAATATCATATTACTGTGATTGAGGAGCAACCAGAGCTTTGCAGAAAAGTTGCTGAAGAGTTTTCAAATGTAACTGTAATCGAAGGGGATGGAACATCCTTAGACACACTTTCTGATGCAAAGGTTCACAAGTGTGACTTTTTTATTGCCGTAACAGGAAAGGATGAAGACAACCTAATAGCATGTCAGCTTGCAAAAAGAGTGTTTGAGGTCAAAAGAACAATTGCAAGGGCGAACAATCCAAAAAATATCAATGTAATGAAACGGCTTGGGGTTGACAATGTCATATCATCAACAGATATTATCGCAAAGATTATAGAGCATGAGGTGGAGATAGAACCTTTATCTGTTCTTGCAACACTCAAAAATGGCGAAATCATAGTGTTCCAGACAGTTGTGCAGAAAAATTCACCTGCTGCATACAAAAAGATTGCAGAAATCCCATTCCCGAAAGAGAGTATAATAGGTGCAATTATAAGAGAAAATGAGACATTTGTGCCATCTGGTGACAGTGTAATTCTACCTGGAGATACTCTTTTGGTCATCATCAATGAAAGAGATAGAGGCCAGTTTAAAAAGCTCATTTCTTCAAAGTGATGAGGTGAAGCAGAATTGAAGAAGAAAAGAGATATCAAAAAAATTACTTTAGGAGTCTTGACAGAAATTGGCCTTGTATTGGGATTTATCGTAGTTGGTTTTATTGGCTCATTGTTAGTTTACTTGATACTCTGAAGCTTAAAAAGTGAGGAGATAAACAAGCGATGGACAAGTCTGTTTTCAAAAGTGACCATATAGAGCTAAGGCATGTCCTTTACATGACAGGAAAGACATTAAGTGCGATTGGGTTTGTTGAAATAATTGCAGTTATCACATCTTTGTTATACAAAGAATGGAGTATGGCTTTTAATTTAATGATTGGTACAGGACTATTTTTTGTGGTGAGTTTTATTTTTATATTCATCGGAAGAGACACAAAAGAACAGCGGTTTTCATGGGGCGCAGGAATGAGCATGGTAGGGCTGACGTGGGCACTTGGTGGATTGATTTCAGCCATACCACCCTATCTTTCAGGTCATTTTGCTTCGTACTTAGATGCATTTTTTGAAGTGATGAGTGGGTATACAACAACCGGCCTTGTTTTAATTCAGGACCTTGACCATGCTCCAATGGGACTTAATATGTGGCGACACTTAATCACATACATTGGCGGACAAGGCATGGTGCTCATGACCTTGAGCTTTTTAGCATCAGGTATGCGCGGGCTTTTGAAGGTTTACATGGGCGAGGCAAGAGATGAACAAATATTTCCAAACGTCATTCACACTGCAAGGATAATCTGGTTTGTAAGCCTTTTGTATTTGGTCCTGGGCACAACGGCACTTACAATAAACGGAGTTTTAATTGGCCTGCCTCTTGATATGGCATTTTTCAGGGGTCTTTGGATGTTTTTGGGCGGCTGGGACACAGCCGGGTTTGCCCCTCAATCTCAAAATGCAATGTATTTTCATAGCACATCATATGAAATTATTAGTATGATGATAATGCTCTTAGGAACAATAAACTTTGCTCTGCATTATTTTATTCTGAGCGGAAATTATAAAGAAGGAATCAGAAATGCTGAGATAAAAAGCTTGTTTGTAACAATAACATCTTTAAGCATCTTGGGAATAATTGCCCTCAAGGCAATCTATTCAACACCAATGGTTGCTTTTAGAAAAGTATTTTACCACTTTGTATCTGCCCACACAGGCACAGGCTTTGCAACCCTATATTCGCAGCAGTTTTTCTATGAGTGGTCAGATGCTGCTATTATACTCATTGTAATAGCAATGCTTGCTGGCGGGTCTGTGTGCTCAACTGCAGGTGGTATCAAAGCACTCAGAATTGCAATCTTGGCAAATGCTCTTGTAAATGACATCAAAAAGATGATTCGACCGGATTCTGCTGTTGTTGTGGAGAAATTTCACCACTTAAAAGAGGTTGCTCTGCAAGACAGGCATGTGAGAAATGCATCTATTATTGTGCTTTTGTACATTGTAACATTTTCAATTGGAACTTTAGCAGGAACTTTTTATGGCTATCCACTAAAACAAGCAATGTTTGAGTCTGCCTCAGCACTTGGCAATGTTGGACTCTCAAGCGGGATTACCCAACCTTCAATGCCAGATGGTTTGAAAGTGATTTACATCTTTATGATGTGGGTTGGAAGGCTTGAGTTTATGTCTGTGATAGCACTTTTTGCATTCTTGTTCAAAGAAGCAAAGGAAGGATAGAAAAAAGATGATGAGAAAATCTTGGATTGTCTTAGTTATAATTCTCATTGGATTTTTGATAAAGCTCTTGCAAGATACTGCATTTGCAAAACCTATTGACAGCAACACTCTTATCAACAACGCTTTTAAATATGATGGCAAAGTTGTTGAATTTCAAGGCGAAGCGATTGGCGAGATAATGAAAAGAGGCGATTTTGCGTGGGTCAACGTCCACGATGGTCAAAATGCCATCGGAATTTTTATGAGATATGAAGATGCAAAGAAAATAAAATATTTGGGAAGATACCGAGTAAAAGGAGATATTGTTTATGTAAAAGGCATCTTCAATAGAGCTTGCAAAGAACACGGCGGTGATTTGGACATCCATGCTAAGCAGGTTGAAATTGTAAAAAGAGGGTATAAAATGTACGAGAGGGTTGACAAAGCAAGAGCAGTTTTTGGGATAGGAATTTTCCTTATTGGAAGCTTTCTTATGTGGATTGTGTTCAGAAATAAATGGTAATGGCTGGTCAAAAAGTGAATTTGACCAGCCATTAACTACTTATAAGCCAATGTTTTTACATTGATGCTTTAATTTATCTTTTAAAACTATTATTCCCAAATACCCAAATATTCCTATTGAGTCAATCATCACGTCAACAGGGCTTGGACCTCTGCCAAAGACAAATACCTGATGAAACTCGTCTGAAATAGCATAAAGGACCGAAAAAATACCACTTAATATGGCAGATTTTTTTGAACTTTTATTTGTCTCAAAAAAAGCTTGATAAAATAGCATACTCAAGATAAAGTATTCTGTTACATGCGCAATCTTTCTTATCAAAAACTCAAAACCTTTTCTGTTAGCAGAAGTTACTATTTCCTTGCCAGCTATAAATTCTATTATCCTTTCGACAAAGAGTGCAATTGAAAAACTCTTTTGATGCGAAATAGACCCTTCTTGGGATGAAAAGTAAAAAATCACTGCCATCCACACAAAGACAAGTGCCCATCTTATGTGTATTTTTCTTTTCACCAAAGTAAATATTCCTTTCCTCTATTTGAGCAAAACAGGTATTATATCATCAATTATATTACCAATTCCTCAATCTTACCATTAGGCAATACCACAAAACTGCACAAGACTTTTTTTGACAAAGTGCCTCATAAACAAGGTTCTGCTAAAATCTCATCAAAAGATCAAGAAGTTTTCTGTCAAGCTTGTGACCATAAAAGTCTTCATACTCTACATCTTTTCTTTCCAGAGTCAATTATTCCAAACGGTCCTCTCAAATTCCACAATGCAAAGCCAATACCAAACTTTTTTAAAACTTCCAGAACATCAGATAGCCATCTTAAAACAACATCATGAGAGGTGTACTTATAAGCTCCACCTTCACCGCAGATAACCCCAACTCCATAATCAAATAGTTTTGTCCACTTCTCGTAATGTCTTCTTAAATATTCCCTGTCAATAACCTCACCATTATCACGCACAAGCAGCCATGAAGGCTCAGTAAACCTGTCACTACCTTTAACCCACTCTGCCTTGTAATGTGTCAGCTCAAATGGAATGTATGCCCTGCAAGCTTGTGCCACACCTAAACTTGTAAGTTCAAAAACAGTTTCATTGCCATAGTCAACTCCATCAATTATAATTAAGCCTCTCTTTATCAATCTCTCTTATCCTTTCAAACTGTATCTGTTATAACTCTTATAAAATCCTCTTTTGTCATCTCCTCTTCTGAATACTGTCTTGGTTCATTTATGAGGTTGAATCCTTTGTATCTTGGAAGTTTGTTCAATTTTCGGTACCTGGTCATTATCACTCATAAAAAAACAAAGGGGAGGTTTTTAAAGAAACTAACTTCCTTTGCCTTTTATTTTAAATCAATTCAAATCACTGCTGCTTCTAATTTCTTTACTCTATCTATCATTTCTTTAACATCAAAAAGCCATTCTAAAATCAAAAGAATTGAAGAGATCGCATCATAGTAGAAGAAATAATTGATCTTGCTATCAAGAACCACTTTCATATACTCTCTTATCTCATTTCCAGTAAATTTGATTGGAAAATCCACAAACTTTTCAACATCACTCATAAACGACTTGAAAAATTCTGGCAAGATAATGTGGTCATTTTTGAATTTTTTCATCTCAAGCCATGCAAGGAGCATCTTTAACTTTTCGCCATAGACTGTACAATCACTCATAATCATTATAAAATGCTCGCCTTGTCTGTCAATCAAAAACCCTGCATCATACTCGCTTTGCAAACACAATCCTTTTAGGTTCTCAACACAATGTTTGGACCCGCCAGAAATCAAAGTAGCTTTTATGTTATAGCGTGAGCAAATCCTGTCAAATAAGTAAATTATTTCTTTGTCCTCTGAAACAATACACACCTTTTTGTTTTTCAGGCTGGTTAGATCAAAAGTTGTTTCAAGCCTGTTAAAGTACATCTCTAATGGAGATGATACAAGCTCATTTACAAAATGAATTGTTGATGATGTCCTAAAATCACACGTCACAAACAGATTTTCAATTTTTCTTTCTAAGCCCTTGTCAATATTTATTCCGTTTTGGTCAAATATCTCAATTCTTATGCTATTGCCACGTGATCGCACATAAACACCTGCATCATAATAGTCCTGAACAATATATCTAAATATTGGCAAAATAACTCCCCTTGTTCTATAAAGCCTTGCACCTGTTATCTGGCATCCTGTTTCAATTGCCTTTCTTATAACACTGCTCTTTTCTGTATAGTCATCCCCGATAAGTATCCGGGCGTTTTTGTCAAACACAGAGCCAAGAGAATTCCCAAGCTTTATTGCAAACTGGGGGGTAATTTCTAAATTGAAGTCACCTGTGATTCCACGTATCCAAAATACACTCTTTATTATCTCTGTACCCCAGTAAATATTCTCATCTATCACAGTATTTGATTCGACAACCTTTTCAGGCCAAATTTTAGCCTCTGCTCTTACCTCAACAAAATCCTTTAAAAGATTTTTCTCACCAACAACTGCCTTTTCATTGACCCTGACATAGTCTTTTAAAACTGACTTGTTGCATATAACACATTCTTTTAACTCACAGTTTTTGCCAATATAACTTCCATTCCATACAATTGCCCTTTCTAATTTGGTTCCTTTTTCTATCTTTACTCCATCACCAATTACTGTAAATTCACCTATTTCAACATCATCTTCAATCTCACATTCACAACCAACAAAAACCTTTCCCATAAATTTAACAGAATTAGAAATATTACAATCATTTCCAATTCGTGAGCTTGCCAAATCAAGGTCTAAAATTCCACCAAGTTTAAATATATCCTTATGTGCTTTTATATAACTACCAATATCACCAATATCACACCAATACCCTTCCATTTTATACCCGTACATTGGCACCTTCTCACTTAAGAGTTTTGGAAATAGGTCTTTGCTAAAGTCAAAAGGTTTACCGTCCTCTATAAAATCCAAAATCTCAGGCTCAATAATGTATATCCCTGTGTTTGCAAGGTTTGAGAAAACCTCACTCCATGAAGGCTTTTCGAAAAATCTTCGAATTCTTCCCTCTTCATCTGTCAAAACAATACCATACTCTATTGGTATCTCAACTTCTTTTAGAACAATTGTGACCTTGCTCTTTCTTTCTTTGTGAAACTTGATTGCAGCAGACAAATCAGCATTCGTAATCCCATCCCCGCTCAAGACAACAAAAGTCTCATCTAAAAACGACTTTGCATTTTTGACAGAACCTGCTGTGCCAAGAGGCCTGTCCTCAACAAAATGTTGCATCTTTACGCCAAATTTGCTGCCATCCTCAAAATAGTTAATTATCTTGTCTGGATGATACTGCAGGGTTGTCCCAATCTCAAAAATTCCATGGTGTTTTAAAAGCTTTACAGCATACTCCATAACAGGCCTTCCAAAAAAGGGAATCATCGGTTTTGGGAGCGAAACTGTAAGAGGTCTCAGTCTTGTCCCTGCGCCTCCTGCCATTATAATACCTTTCATGCCTTTTTAACCTCCCCCACTATTCCCGACTATCTTAAATATTCTTCATGCAAAACCACTCCATTTTTTGGCTTTTATCAACTATAGAGGCATATACACTTCTTAGTCTTTCAACAATCCTATCCCATGAAAAAATCTCTTTTGCATCTTCCAAGCCTTTTGCAGCTATTCTCTTTCGTAAAGCTTCATCATTTAGTAGAAGCAAAATCATGTCTGCCAGTGAATTTGGATTTCCACAGTAAAAGGTAAGTCCATTTTCACCGTGCTTTATAATCTCTGCAAAACCTCCAACATCAGAAACAATTGTTGCACAGCCTGATGCCATTGCCTCTAATGCTACAATGCCAAATGGCTCATACAAGCTTGGAAAAACTGCAATGTCAGCAACTTTAAAAAGCTTTTTCCGCTCTTCATCAGAGATAAATCCTGTGAATAAAACTTTCTGCGCAAGTCCCATCTCACGTGCCTTTGAATAAAGCTCACCATACATGGGTCCGCTTCCTGCTATAACAAGCTTTGCATTGTAGTATCTCTCAAGTACCATCCTGAAGCTATCAAGCAAGATGTGAATTCCCTTTTCATACACATGTCTTCCAATGAAAAAGATTATCTTCTCACTATCAAGTGCAAACCTTCTTCTAAATTCGATGTCATATTCAACGTTTGAGACCTCCTCAAAGTCAATTCCATTAGGTATGACAGCGCATTTGTCAGGTGTGAGATTAAAAATCCGCTCGCATTCGTTTTTCATATAGTTTGAATTGACAATCACCTTCCATCCTTCGTAAGTCAGCCACCACTCAACGTTGTGAATAAACCTTTGAAGGTCATTGTGAATACCATTGTTTCTGCCATGTTCGGTTGCGTGTATTGTGCAAACCATGGGAACTCTTAAAGAGTGTTTTATCATCCTTGCTGCAAAAGCTGTCAGCCAGTCATGGGCATGAATGATATCAAATTTGCCATACTTTTTTGCCAAATCTATAGCTTTTTCTGCCATTGCCATGTTCATGAGCATAACCCAGTCAATGAAATTAAGTGGATTTAGAGAATAGAGGGGAACTCTTGCAATCTTTAGATTTCCATAGTCTTCAAATCTTTCGTAATCTTCAGAAAATGTAACTACATAGACAGTATCTTTTTTTGAAAGCCTTTGTGAGATGCTTCTTACAACCCTTGAAATGCCGCCAACAATCCTTGGTGGATATTCCCAAGTAAGCTGTAGTATTTTCAACCATTCATCTCCTTTCTTTTGGCAATTTTCTTTAAGAGGATTTATATATTTTATACCACTTTGTACAAAGTTTTAACAAAAATGTTTCTATAATTTTAATTCCTTTGTCTAATATTATCTTCTCCAACTTCTAATACTTTAAGTTCGTAAATCTTTTACTTGGAACTATTCTCCAAAAAATCATGTAATTTTCATAAACATTTTATCTAAACTTTGTAATTATCGATGTTGTTTTTTTTCTTTTTTTGCTATATTGAAAATATCGGTTTAATTTTTAAAATATAACTTTAGATGAGGGGTTATGTAGAATGCAGGTGTATGTTGAAAGAAAAAGTCTTATACAGGAATTGAAAGAGTTTGGAGGAAGAGTTTTAAATGGCGCAAAAGAGGGATTGAAAGAGGTCTGGAAAGATAGTGGCATAATAGCAGGAGCATCAGCAGCAGAAAATGGAATAAAAGAAGCCGTAAAGGGTTACAAAGCAATACAAGAATTTAATGCCACAATGAAAAATGGATATGCTTTTGCGTGGAATACAAGAAGCAGAATTACCTGGAGCAGACAAAGGATTTGCAAGAGGTATGGTGAAAGCTCCTGGAATTGTAGGCTATGTGGCTGTGGGAATTTCATTTGTAAAAGGTTTCATCAGAGGTTGGAATGAATATGGCAAATAAAACCAAACATCATTTTTTGAATTGGGCACTCAGCGGAATTATTTTTTCACTTTTAGTATTGATTTTATTCTATCTCAATAGAAACTCACCAATTTTGAAAGGTAATATTGAAAATAGAATTGCACAACTTTTTATTGTAGTTGGAATAGTAGTCGATAGTATATTAGATTTGTCAGTAGAACAGAATCCAAATGGTTACTCGAAGAAAATTCTATTAAAACTTGCAGCATTTTTTATCACTTTTTCTTGTGTATTTAATATTGGTATACTTCTGCTTAGGATAATATCTTCACTAAAACTTCTTGTAATGCTAATAATATTTGAATTTTTGTTTTCATTTTTTACTATTCGCTTTTTTCATTTAGAAAAAGTTAAATTTTGTAAATATAAGAATTTTGGCAAAATAGTGGTTTTCTTTATACTTGCGGCAATAATAT
>Ga0207430_10192_pt1 | contig 22016 bp, 21 predicted proteins | sample YelNatsi3bottle8_FD_187544 | JGI IMG/M metagenome (GOLD analysis project Ga0207430, IMG submission 187544) | Hot spring thermophilic microbial communities from Obsidian Pool, Yellowstone National Park, USA - site 3 bottle 8 (SPAdes) (version 2) | ecosystem: Environmental > Aquatic > Thermal...
TGATTATTTTTATTTAGTCAATGGTTGGTAATAACTTTTTGAATATGTTTTGGGAATGTTTCCGAAATATTTTCATAAAAAAGAAAGAATTTGTTCACAATATATGCTTAATTCAAATAGTTTTGTATAAAAATGAAAAAAGTTTTTGAGCATTGCCTCATAGCTTGAAACTATATTCATTTACGATACACATGTCATGGTAGCATGTGCCTCAATAGCTAAAAAGGTGTGTGCTGTTTATAAGATACGAGCTTTTCCTTGATGTACTGCTTGATACAAAGCTTCCATTGTCTCCTCAATTGGTGTTTCAGGGTCGGGTCTGTGTGAATAAAAGATATCCACATAGTCAAGATTCATTCTTTTTAAGCTCTGATCTAAGCTTGCAAGAAGGTACTTTTTTGAACCCCAATCGCCATATGGACCATCCCACATCTTGTAGCCAGCTTTGGTTGAGATGATGATTTCATCTCTGTAGGGCTTTAAATCAAACTTCAAAATCCTTCCAAAGTTTTCCTCAGCAGCACCCGGTGGTGGTCCGTAATTGTTTGCCAAATCAAAATGAGTAATTCCAAGGTCGAAAGCCTTTTTTACAATCTCACGCATGTTTTCAAAGGAGTCATTATAACCCAAATTGTGCCAAAAACCAAGCGAGATAGCAGGAAGTTTTAGTCCGCTTTTTCCACAGCGAATGTAGACCATATTATTGTATCTGTTTGGGTCAGCATTGTACATACGTTTTCAATCTCCTTAATTGAATGTTTTGATAATTTGATTTTAGCTTGATGAAATTAATATTGCAATATTATCTACTTTGCTTCCAAATTCTCAATTGCAATGAATATGAAAAAAAACTATAATATAGATAACAACACTTATAAAGCTTTTAAGGATGTATGAGCATGGATGAGAATATCAGAAGAGATGATAACTTGAAAAGAATAGAAGTAAAGATTGCGGGGATGAACTATGTACTAAAAACTGACGAAGATGAAGAGTACATAATGAAGATTGCAAATTTTATAAACAAAAAAATGTCTGAAGTTGTTGCAAATGAACCGCACCTTAGCACATCGCTTTCTGCTATGCTCACAGCATTTTTGATTACAGATGAGTATTTTAAACATCTACAAGAGTGTGAGGAAAAGCTATCTAAGGATTCAGTGGATGCTGAAAAGTATGTAAAAGAAATTGAGGAGTATAAAGAAAAGCTAAGAGAGGCAGAAGGAAAGATAGCTGAGCAGGCTCAGCAAATTGAAGAGTTAAATGGAATTATCCAAAGCCTCAATCAAGAGCTTGAAAAGACAAAGCTTGAACTTGAAAAGACAAAAAAAGAGCTTGACGATTTTATAAATACGTTTGATGGTGATAGATAAAATGAAGCTGCTTTTTATATTCTTAGACGGTGTGGGGAAAGGGGAGAAGACAGCGTACAACCCCTTTTTTTATTATCATCCAAAGTCATATGATATATTTTTGAAAAAGGGAATTGTGAGATTTTTAGATGCCACATTAAAGGTACCGGGCTTTCCACAGAGTGCGACAGGCCAGGTTACAATTTACTCTGGTATAAATGCAGCAAAAGAGGTTGGTTTTCACATAAACGGCCAGATCACACCAAGCCTCAAGAGAATCATTGATAAGAAGAATATATTCAAAACCCTAAAACAAAATGGCTTTAAAGTTGACTTTGCAAATGTTTACAGAGACGAATATTTGCAAAAGCTATTAAATGACAAAGACTTTAAGATGTCTGTCACAAGCTATATGGCCTTGACATCAGAAGTCAGGTTAAAAACCATAGACTACCTTTTGAAAGGTGAGGGTGTGTACTGCGATATAACAAATGAGATCTTAATAGAAAATGGCTATGATGTCCCGCTTTTTTCACCTGAAAAAGCAGCAGAAAATCTTTTAAATGTTTTAAAAAAGAGCCATTTTGTACTATTTGAGCACTTTAAGACAGACCTCATAGGTCACTCTTGTGATATGGAAAAGGCAATAGAACTTGTAAAGATCTTGGATGAATTTGTACTATATACACTTAAAAATCTTTCAAGCGATGAGTGCTTGATTATTACTTCTGACCATGGTAATATTGAAAATTTGTCTGTCAAAACTCACACATACAACTCGGTTCCATTTTTGGCATACGGTAAAAGACAAGGTATTTTTAAAGGCATTGCATCAATCGAACAGGTTTATGAGTATATTTTAAGATATTTTGAAATACCAGAAAAAGAGGGATGACATAGGCTGCCATGAAAAAAGTAGAGCTTTTATCACCTGCAGGTGGATTTGAAGAGCTCATCTCAGCAATTCAGGCTGGCGCAGATGGTGTATATGTTGGTGCAAAGGAGTTTTCGGCAAGGGCGTATGCAAAAAACTTCTCAGAAGATGAACTAATCAGAGCTATAGATTACTGCCACCAAAGAGGAAAAAAGATTTATCTTGCCATAAATACATTGATTTATGATGAGGAAATAGACAAGGCACTAAAGCTTTTAGAGATTGCTTACAAAGAAGGAATTGACGCTGTTATTGTACAGGATTTGGGCTTGCTTTCTATAATCAAAAAAGTGTTTGCGGACCTTCCTATTCATGCAAGCACGCAGATGACAATTCACAACTTATTCGGTGCGAAAGTGCTATCAAGACTTGGAGTAAAAAGGGTTGTTTTAGCAAGAGAACTTGGTTTTGAGGAGATAAAGAACTTAAAAAGAACTGCTAATATAGAAGTTGAGGTCTTTGTACATGGTGCGCTTTGTATTTCGTATTCAGGTCAGTGCCTTTTTTCAAGTATACTTTTCAAAAGAAGCGGGAACAGAGGACAATGTGCCCAGCCGTGCAGGCTTTATTATAAGCTTTTAAGTAAGGAAAAAAAGATTGTAGACCAAGGCTATCTTTTATCTCCTAAAGACATATGCCTTTTAGAGCATATTCCAGAGTTGATTGACATAGGTGTTGATTCTTTCAAGATTGAAGGAAGGTTAAAAGACAAATATTATGTGTACACAGTCACATCTATTTATAGAAAATATATAGATATGTATTACCAAACAGGAAGAATTAAGGTAAATGAAGATGACAAAAACAGGCTCTTTCTTGTTTTCAACAGAGGGAATTTTAGCAAAGGATATTTAGATGAACCATCTAACGATGAACTCATTTTTAAAGCAGCGCCAAACAATACAGGGCTTTTAATAGGAAGTTTTTATTTTAAAAATGGTAAACTTTTTGTAAAGACATCTTATGACCTCGTAAATGGCGATGTAGTTGCGTTTAGAAATGAGAAGTTTGATGAGGTTTTGCTTGAGATAAACAACAACATTTCAAAAGAAAACGATAGCAGAATTGAGGTAGATATTGACTCTAAAAGAAAAAAAGTTTTAGAAGACTTTTCGAAAGGCCAGGTTTTCCTTGTAAAGAGCAAAAAGCTTGAAGATGAGATAGACCAAATTTTAAAGAAAGAGAGAAAATTCAGAAAGGTTGATTTTGAGGTTACAATAAAAAAAGGAGAAAATATAAAAGCCATTGCGAAATCAAGCCTTTATAAAGTTCAGGCAACAGGACCTGTGCCAGAGGAGGCAAAATCAAAGCCAACGACATACCAAAATGTTTTAGATAGCTTTTCAAAGCTTGGCAACACAGTATTTGAGATGGGGGAGCTAAAAGTTTACCTTGATGATAATGTGTTTGTTAAGCTTTCAGATTTAAATTCATTGCGAAAGGAACTAATTGAGAAGCTGTTAAAGTCAATCACTTGCTCTTTTAAAAGAGGTTTTCAAAAGCCAGTTGAAACACTATATTGTTTGGAAAAAGAGCAAAATGGTAGTGAAAGGAAAACAGCTCACCCAAAATTTTCGTTTGTCGTTGATTCATTTTTGCAGTACCAAAAGGTAAAAGAGATTTTACACTCACGTAAGATTGAAAACTTCGACATATATGTGCCCTATACCTTGATTTTTAACCATAAATTTTCAGACAATGATATTGTATATTTTGACAGAATTACCCATGATAATGACCTTGGAAAGGTAAATCTAAAGGCATTGAGAGAGAAAGGATTTAAAAAGGTTTTGATAAGAAACCTTGGACAGTATGAGCTTTTAAAAGACCAGTTTGATCTTTATTTTGACTTTAGCTTTAATGTGACAAATACCTTTGCAGCGGGTTTGATAAAAAATCTTGGTGCGAAGAGGCTTTGTTTATCTTGTGAGCTTTCAAAGCAGCAGATTGAAAGAATATGGGAAAATGCTCCAAATGACCTTGAGATTGAAACTGTGGTCTTCTGGAAAATTCCGCTTATGATAAACAAGCTCAGATTTTTTGAAAGAGGTTCATATCTGCAAGACAGAAAAGGAGAGTTATTAAAGCTAATTTCTACCCAGACATTGAAAAACGAGATTTTAAACCCTGCAATGCTTTATATTGACGACAAAGATGTACCTGCAGATGTTATAAGGTTTGATTTTACAGCTTGTAATAATAGCGAAATTACTATGGTTTTTGAGAAGTATTTTGATGGCAAAGATGCAAAACTTAAACTTACAAAGGGGTATTATTAAAAGATGAGGGAGCTTACTAAAAACAAGTTTGTAGTTGCAATGATTTATATTGTCCTATTTGCAGCGTTTATATTTTCATGTGCATACTTAATAAAAGCATTTGATCTTTTTATAAGATTTATTTTAAAGGCATTTGTACCTGTGCTGATTGGGCTTTTTATCGCAACAGTATTTGAACCAGTTTTGAAATACCTCGAAAAAAGAGGAATAAACAGAACAGTTTCTGCCATATTGATACTTGTAATTTTGAATGTGTTATTAGCATTTATGCTGGCAGAGGGGATATATATACTTGTAAATGAGTGTTTGGGGCTTGTTTCTAACTTGCAAAATATTGACTATGACAAGATTTATGCTACTTTAAATCATTTATTTTCAAGCGTAAAGAATATCTACACCGATCTTCCACGGCCAATTGTGAGTTTTATTCAGTCGGGTGTAAACGAGATTACAAATATTCTAAACCAGGTAGCTACAATGAGCCTCAAAGTTATAAAGGTGATACCTGCAACTTTAAAAGGAATTACAATTTGGTTTTTCTCAGTGCTTTCAAGCTTTTTCTTTATGCGAGATAGGCACAAAATGCGTGCATGGCTTATTCAGAACTTCTCAGCTCAGCTTTACAAAGAACTGTCAAGCATTGCTTTTAAAGTAATAGACTCTGTTGTTGATTATGCAAAGTCTCAGATAATTTTAGCAATTTTGATGTTTTTATCAGGACTTATTGGTCTTTCTATAATAAAAGCGCCCTATTTTTTGGTAATAAGCCTTCTTTTGGGACTTTTGAGCATTATTCCAATAATTGGATCAGGTATAATTCTTTTACCATGGATAATAGGCAGTTTTATCGCTGGCAACACAAGCTTTGGTATAAAGCTCTTAATTGTGTACCTAATAATCTTAGGTCTTAGAGAATTTGCATCAATTAAGATTGTTGCATCCCAGGTTGGAATTTCAACATTTACAACCCTTGTCTCTATCTATGCAGGTGTTGAGATTTTTGGTGCTTGGGGGTTTATAATTGGTCCTCTTTTGGTTGTGTTTTTGAAGGCAGTCTTTGAGGCAGGGGCAATCAAAAAGGTAAGGGAGAATCTGTTTTTGCAAAAAAGGAGTGAACAAGCTTAAAATGCCTAAAATTACTGTGCACACTGGTGAGGAAGTACTACAAATAGAGGCAAAAGAAGGCTTATCGCTTTTGGATATTTTAGCTGAAAATTCATTGTATGTTGACGCACCTTGCGGTGGCAAAGGCATTTGTGGAAAGTGCAAGGTAGCGGTGAAAAAAGACGGGAAACCCTATTTAGAAAATATAAGTCAAGAGGAAAAAAGACTTCTGACTTCAGATGAGATTCAAAAAGGAATAAGGCTTTGTTGTAACCTCAATGTTTTTGAAAGTCTTGAAGTTTTCTTGCCTCATTCAAAGATAGGTGCAAAGATACTTTCTAATCTTTACACGAATGAGTTTGAAGTGAAAAGTGATATAATTATAAAGAAAGTGGTTTTAGAAAAGCCCTCATTAGAAGACCAGAGAAGCTATTTTTCAAGACTAAAGTCTTTACTTGGGATAGGAGATTTAAAAATTTCAAATTTTGCCTTGAGAAAGCTTACAAATTACAAAGATAAAGAATTTTTTACAGTCTTGTACAACGATGAAGTCATAGACATAAAACAAACTTCGGATTTGTTTGGCTTGGCGGTTGACATTGGAACAACGACAGTTGTGTGCTATATTGTTGATCTTTTAAAGGGCAAGGTTCTTGACTTTTACTCATTTGTAAATCCACAAAAGAAGTTTGGAGCAGATGTGATATCCAGAATCGACTTTGCGAAGGCAAAGGAAGACGGGCTTTTTGTACTTCAAAAAGAGATTGTTAAAGGGATTAATGAAGCAATAAAGATTTTGACAAGCAGGCTTTCAATTTCTAAGGATGAGATTTACAAAGCTGTGTTTGTTGGAAATCCTACTATGTTACACCTTCTTTTAGGTATTGACCCACTATCTATCGCAACATCGCCTTTTGTCCCAGTTTTTGCTGATAAGATAGAAGCAAGAGCAGAAGATTTGGGACTTGAGACAAACAAGAATGCTATTTTAAAAATACTTGATAGTATATCAGCTTATGTTGGTGCAGACATAGTTGCTGGGATACTTTCAACAAAGATGCACAAAAGCGAGAAGGTATGTCTTCTTTTGGACCTTGGGACAAATGGTGAGATGGTTTTGGGAAACAAGCAATTTATGGTTGCAGCTTCAGCTGCGGCAGGACCAGCTTTTGAAGGTGTGAATATATCTTGTGGGATGAACGCCTCAAGCGGTGCAATTGATAGTATCAAAATCAAAGATGGAAAGATTGAATTTACAACAATAGAAAGTGGCCAGCCAAAAGGGATTTGTGGGTCTGGAATAGTTTTGGCAATAGCTTACATGCTTGAAGAAGGTATCATAGATGAGACAGGAAGGTTTTGTGAAGATGCTAAAGAAAAGTACAAAGACAATTTCAGGAAGATAAATGGTCAAACAGCCTTTTTTATAACTGATTCTATTTACATCACACAAAAGGACATACGAGAGCTTCAGCTTGCAAAGGCTGCAATAAGTGCAGGGATTAAGACAATGCTAAAAGAATTTGGCATTTCAGAAGATGATATTGATAGTGTATTTTTGGCAGGTGGATTTGGGAATTACATCAGTCCTTGGGCAGCTGTCAAAATAGGATTGATTCCGGAGAGGCTAAAAGATAAAATAAAACCTGCTGGGAATACTGCTGGGAATGGTGCTATCTTGGCACTTTTGAGCAGTAAATCGGAAAAGGAGTTTGAAGAGATTAAAAATAGGGTAAAATACATTGAGCTATCGAGCTCGCCACAGTTCAATGAGCTATTTGTTGAGAGCATGGTATTTGAGCAAGGTTAAGAGGGGAAAGAAAGAAAAATGGCAGATGAGATTAAAATTAAGGATAGGGTAAAGCTTTGGGTCTTTATTTCGATGATTGCAATATCAATATTTGCTTTGATATACGCAGAAAGAGAACACACTTTAAGTCCAAGGTATATAAAACAGTATATATCTCACTTTGGAGTATGGGCGCCTTTGGTGTTTTTGATTTTGTATTCTATAAAGTCGTTTATAATCTTCATCCCGGCAGGAATCTTTATGCTGGCAGCAGGTCTTTCATTCGGGACATTTTTGGGTGCCCTAATTTTAATTGTAGGGACGCTGCTATCATCTACAGCTGGGTTTGTATTTGCAAGGTATTTTGGCAAAGACTATGTCCAAAAAAAGCTTCAAAACACAAAATTCTCAAATTTAGGCGGAAAGATTGCGCAAAAAGGATTTTTGATAATACTTCTTTTGCGGCTTGTGCCAATCCTACCTTACGATGCTATAAACTACATATGCGGTCTTTCTAAGATAAGATATAGAGACTTTATACTTGCAACGCTAATTGGCACAATCCCTGCCTGTTTTCTATATGCCTACCTTGGTGATAACATCTTAAAGCCTTTTTCCAAAGGGTTTTACTTAAGTGTTGTATTGGTTATTCTTATATCCCTTACACCTGTGCTATTTGCAAAGAGTATAAAGGAGTTTTTGCAAGAGGAAAGAGAAGAAGATAAATCGAAAGAAAGAGAATAACAAAGGTATTCAGGCATAAAATTTAACTATGAAAAGCTATTTAAGGCGGGTTTTGAAAAGCTTGAGAGTAGAGAGGAAAAAAATAGAGCTTTTTGTAATTCTCTTGTTTATCATAACAAGTTCTATTTTAGTATTTTTGAGAATTGAAAAAAATATTGAAACTTTAAGCGTGTTTAATAATAATCGGAGTAGAAAAACACAACACTTAATAGTAATAGACCCTGGGCATGGTGGCTTTGATCCCGGAGCTATGTCTGGCAATATAAAAGAGTCAACTATAAATCTTGAGATAGCAATAAGGTTAAAAGAGTACTTTGAGATGTTTGGATTTAAACCTATTCTCACAAGATATACTGAAGACGACTTGAGCGAAAATGACAGAAAAGCACATGACTTGAAAAAAAGAAAGCAAATTGTCTTGGAAAATGAACCCCAAGTTTTTATCTCTATTCATTTAAATAGCTTTCCGGTTGACAAGTACTTTGGCGCTCAAGTATTTTATGAAAACTCTAATGAGGAAGGAAAAAAACTTGCTTCTTTTGTCCAAAATGAGCTAAAATACATGCCAAACGGGATGACAAACAAACGCCTCCCAAAGCCAATTGACGTTTATATACTCAGAAATTTAAAAATTCCTGCTATACTGGTTGAATGTGGGTTTATGTCAAACAAGATGGAGCTTTCTCTTTTACAGACAAAAGAGTATCAGGATTGGCTTTCTTATTCTATATTAAAAGGAGTTTTAAATTACCTCAGTACAAAGGAGATGTAGAGTATGGAAGATGTAAGAAAGCTTATAGGTGGGGAAATCGAAAATCTAAAGGAAGATATTATCGCTTCAACAGTTGAACTAATCAAGATAAAGAGTGTGGAAGATGAACCTCAAGATGGCATGCCATTTGGAAAAGGTGTAAATGATGCCTTGGTTTTTTGCAAAGAGCTTTGTCAAAAGCTTGGGTTTGAGACAAAAAATTTTGACGGGTATGCGCTTGAGGCAAGGTTTGGAGAACATAGTGAAGATGTGTGCGTAATTGGACATTTGGATGTTGTGCCAGAAGGCGATGGCTGGAGTGTGCCGCCTTTTGAGGGTGTAATAAAAGACGGTAAAATCTATGGTCGTGGCGCGGTTGATGACAAAGGACCTACAGTTGCTGCACTTTATGGCATGTATGTTGTTAAAAAACTTGCTGAAGAGGGAAAAATCTCACTTGACAGAAGTCTGCGGTTTGTATTTGGCACAAATGAAGAAAGTGGGTCAAAGTGTTTGCAGTATTACTTTAAAAAGGCAAAGTACCCCACAGTTGGATTTACACCAGATGCTGATTTCCCAGTAATCCAAGGCGAAAAAGGCTTTTTGGTGTTTGAGCTTTCTAAAAAGGTTGAGGGCAATTTCTTCCTTGAGGGCGGAGAAAGGCCCAATATGGTGCCTGACAGGTGCATCTTTAAGGGAGTTTTTGATATTCAAAAGGCAAAAGATGTTATTTCAAAAAAGGGCTTGGAGAAAAAAGCAGAAGTCTATGAGGAAAATGGCATGGCTGTAATAAAGACAAAAGGTGTCTCTGCACACGGAAGTCTTCCTTTCAAAGGCGAAAACGCAATATCGTATATGTTTGACATCTTGCAAGAGCTTTACGAAAAAGAGGATGAGTTTAAGAGGTTTATTGAGTTTTATAATAAACACATTGGCTATGATGTATTTGGTAAAGATTTAAACATTGGGTTTGAGGACCAAAAGTCAGGGAAGCTTGTTTTAAATGCTGGCATGGTAAGAAAAGAGGATGATAAAATTGTCCTTACAATTAACATTCGCTATCCAGTTGATACAAAGTATGAAGATATTGAGAAAGAGATTAGGAGAGTGATAAAGGAGTATGACATTGATTACAAACTAATTACAGACATGCCACCACTTTACTTTGAAAAGGACCACTTTTTGATAAAAACATTACTTGATGTATATAAGGAATTTACAGGAGATGATACCCAGCCGATTGTAATTGGTGGTGGCACGTATGCACGGTGGGCAAAAAATGTGGTTGCATTTGGACCTAACATGCCAGGAGATGAAGAGGTTGCGCATCAAAAGGATGAACATATCAGTATAGAAAGGCTTTTGATGTGCGCAAAGATTTACGCAAATGCGATCTACAGGTTAGCTAAAAGAGAATAAGCGTGCAAAGAGAGGCTAATAGATAGCTATTTAAAAGCTACTTTTAGCCTCTCTTTTTGTATTTTTTTAAAAGAGAAGATTGTAAAGCCCAAGAAAAATCAGGACGATCCCTGGAATGTAGTTTGCAAACCAAAATTTTTTCAGATATTTTAGACTGTGTGCTAATACATTACCAACTGATATAGCAATCAATTGTACAATTGGAATCAGTAGTATTTCATAGATGTTTGCCAAGTTACTAAGTCCAAGCGAAAATGAGGCAGAAAGACTGTCAAAAGAAAGAGCAAGCGAGACAAACACTGCTTCAAACGGTTCAATAAAACCAGATTTGTCTATGTCAGATACTTGCGGCTCTTTAATAATCTTAATGGTAAGTCCGAGCGATTTTAATGAAAAATTGACAAGTGTCTTTGGAACATCTTGCCTATCTCTTTCAAAAAATGTTCTGATAGTAAAAAATGTCCCTATCAAAATCATGAAGGCCGGTCCTAAATGGCTTGAGAGCTCTATACTAAGATATTTTCCTAAATACCTTCCAATTAAAAATGAGAGCATAGCCACCAAAAGTGATATACAAAATATTACAACTTTAGACTTAAACAGGATTTTGATGCCTTTTGCACCAAATGCAATTCCGAAAAACAGTGCATCAAGGTTAAGGGCTATAGCTGCAGTCAAAACTTGAAAAAAGCTCATTTTAGACTGCTTCTTTGAAGTTTTATATAAGGTCTTTATTATTATACGAATATTCAGCCTTTTTTGACATTGAAACGAAATTCTTCTTTCTTCGTTATAATAGTTATAGTAGAATTTTAGGTGTGTGATAAAAATAAAGAGTCAAAGAGAGGTCTACTTGTAGAAAATGGATGAGAGGGAATTGGTTGAGAAGGCAAAAAAAGACAAGAGATATTTTGAAAAGTTGTATGAGCTCTATTTTGATAAGATATACACTTACATATACTACAAAACATTCAATCATCCACTTACAGAGGATTTGACCAGTGAGACCTTTATGAAGGTTTTGAAGTCATTGGACAAGTTCGAGTGCAAAGAAAATCGTTCTTTTTCAGCTTGGATATTCAAGATTGCTCAAAATGTTGTGAATGACTACTACAGAGCTAAAAAAGAATATATAGACATAGAGAAAATAACAAACCACTCAGCTATAAAAACTCCTGAAGATGAACTTTTTGATAAGATAGAAAAGGACATTTTAAAAAAGGCATTTTCAAAGCTTACAAAAGAACAACAAGAGGTTGTGATTTTGCGGTATGGTGCGAATATGAAGCTAAATGAGATAGCAAAGATGAAAAATAAATCAGATGTTGCAATAAGGGCCTTGTTTTTCAGGGCAATCCATTCTTTAAAGGAAATGCTTTTAAAAGAGGTGCATGAAAGTGAATGATGAAAAGCTCGATAGTTTGTTTGAAGAGGCGTTCAAAGTAGAATATAGAAAAGAGTTTAAAGAAGAGCTGAAAAATATGCTCCTTAAAGAGTATGACAGAAGAAGAAAAGGTAGATTTTATCTTAGAGTTTCAACAGCAGTTGCTGCATGCCTTGTTTTGATCATTGTTCTTTTTCTAAGTTTTAAACTGAATATGGGCCCTTTTAAGATTTCAAATACCTCTTTTATGAAAAATGAGATAGAACAAGCATTAAACTTAAACTCCAACGAAGAGACAAAAATTCAAGAACAGGACAGTGTATCAGAAAAGCAAAAAGAAGGTGTGAAAAGTGAAGCAGCTTTGCAGGAAGACAAAACATCAAAGCAGAGCCAAGAGGAGAAAAATCCTGCCGGAAATTTGGGAAAAAATAGTGAAAGGGTGAACAAAAAAGAAGCTAATGGGCAAAAAGAGTTTTCTCAAAAGCAGGCAAAAGAACAATCTGCAAGTGGAGAAGTAGGTTCAATACCTCAAGAGGATAAAAGTATAAAAGAGGCTTCTGTAAGTGATAGTCTTAAGGTTAAAACAAATACCATAGCAAGCGCCAAGACAACAGAAAAGAGTAGCAAAAGTAGTGACAAGGCTTCTAAAAGTAGCACACCTTCTAAGGATGTCAAAAATGGTAGCAGAGGTACAGATTCAAAAAATGAAAGTGCAAAAGTTGTAAGTGCCACGGTGCCATTAGATGGTAAAACAAATAATAGCAATGAAATACAAAAAAGTACAATGGGCGGGAGTAATAGCTCCAGCAGTAGGAGCCAGAAGGTTTTCACTTCAGTCTATGTTCTGAAAGAAGACAAAATGGAAGTAAACAAAGATGACATTATTATGAGCTTGAATGCTTTTGTGTTTAATGATGTTTACAAAGGTTTTTTGGCTGAACGTGTGGCAAGTTCGGTTTATGTAAGCATTTGCCAGGATTATTGCTATTTTGAAGTTGCTAATAGTCAAGATTTAAAATTTATGTCAGACATTGAAGAAAATGTAGAAGAAAAAGTTTACAAAGAGGCTGAGAGTATATTAAATGAGCTTGGACTTAAAGATTACAAAATCTTGGTAGTGAGTCAAAACAATATATACAGAGCAGATATAGTATTCTATGTGCAAGGCTATGAAGTATATGACTCTCAAGGTTATATAGAGTTTGATAGATTTGGGAATGTGAAAAAAGGGAAAATCTATCTTAAGAAGTTTTTACCCATTCAAAAAATAGAGATTTATGACATAAAAACTGCTGCTGCAGAGTTTAAGAAAAGATATAATATCAAAGATTTAGATGTTTCAAGAATAAAAATTGTTTATAAAAAACAAGAGAATGTTTATATTCCGCATTATATCTATGTTAGTGAAAACAAAATATATTGGTTGGAAAAGTAGAGTTTAAAATGGTATAATAAGATATACAAAAATGCTTACGGAGGTTTTAATTATGAACCTTGATTTGAAAGAGAAGGTTTCTGAAAATGGCATTGTAATTGAGCTTAAAGGAGAGCTTGACATATTTTCATCACCTACTTTAAAGGACAAGCTTTACACATTGATAGATACATCCTCTTCAGATGTTATTGTTGATATGAATGAGGTTAGTTACATTGACTCAACAGGTCTTGGTGTGTTTGTTGGTGCCCTCAAAAAATCAAAACAAAAAGGTACTAACATAGTGTTAAAAAACCTAAGACCAAATGTAAAAAAGGTATTTACAATAACAGGGCTTGACAAGGTATTCAGAATCGAATGAGGAGGATATAACAAAATATGCACGAAATTATGTTAACAATTCCATCTAAAGCTGAATATATTATGGTAGTAAGGCTTACTTTGTCTGGTATTGCAGCTCGTTGTGGGTTTGATTTTGAAACAATTGAGGATTTGAAAATGGCAATATCAGAAGTATTCAATCTTTTTGACATTGAAAAGATATCGGGTTCAATTTCTATCAAATTTGAGGTTGACAGGAGTTTCTTAGGGATTAATATAGATATGCCAACAAATGAAATAAACGAAAATGAACTGGCAGAAGTAATTCTAAAGACACTCATTGATGACGTAGAGTTTGAAAAACTACAAGACAAGTACATTGTAAGGCTTAAAAAATATCATCGAGGGGTCTGATTTGATGGTTGATGAGAAAAAGACTATAAATCTTGATGATGCTGAAATAGATAGACTCTTCGAAGAGTATCAAAAGACAAAAGATATAAACCTGAGAAATGAGCTTGTAAACAGGTATTTGTATATAGCTGAAATTGTTGCCAAAAAGTTTGTAAACAGGGGAATAGAGTATGACGATTTATATCAAGTTGCATGTGTGGCGCTTATAAATGCAATTGAGAGGTTTGAACCAAACAAAGGTTATAAATTTACAAGCTTTGCAACGCCTACAATTATGGGCGAAATTAAGCGATATTTTAGAGACAGGGCATCACTAATCAGGCTTCCGCGAAGGATTTATGAGACATCAGCTAAAATAAAACTTGCCACCGAGATACTTTCAACAAAGCTAAAGCGACCACCAAAGGTAGAAGAGATAGCTCAGCATATAGGCATAACCCCTGAAGAGGTTTTAGAAGTGATGGAGGCATCAACCAATTACCTTCCACAGTCATTGGACCAGACAATGTTTGAGGATGAAGAGATGACCTTAGGAGATATTCTTGGAAAGACTGACGAAAGTCTTGTTCAGATAGAAAACATTGAAGCAATAAAAAAGGCAATAGACAAGTTAAGTCCTTTGGAAAGAGAATTTGTTCAGAAGCGCTTTTTTGAGGAAAAAACCCAAAGAGAGATTGCTGAAGAGATGAAGGTGTCGCAAATGTACATTTCAAGGCTTGAAAAGAAGGTTTTAAAGAAGCTAAAAGACTTTATTGATGGGACAAAGGCATCTATTTGACAACCCAAAATTTTTGTGCTATACTATTCTTGCTTGTAAATTTAAATATGAATGTGTGCCGAAGTGGTGGAATTGGCAGACGCGCTGGACTCAAAATCCAGTGGGGCTGACACCCCGTGCGGGTTCGACTCCCGCCTTCGGCACCAGATAAATCAAGAAATTGAGCCGTTAGCAAACTGCTAACGGCTTTTGATTTTTATATCAATATAGTGCAAAGTGGTGTAACTTCTCAAATTGCTGATGTTATTTTTTTAGGAAGAATGGGTATAAAAAAATTAGCATGATAATGAGGGGGTTTTTGTATGCCACAGATTGAATGGCTTGACCAGTACTCTGTGGGAGTTGAGACAATAGACAATCAGCACAAAGAACTGTTTGCAAGAATAAACAAACTCTTGGATGCTTGCTCTCAAGGGGAAGGGAAAAAGGTATTGCCAGAGATTTTAGATTTTTTAGGTGATTATATAGTATTTCATTTCTCAACAGAGGAAAAGTATATGAAAGATCATTTATACCCCCACTATACTGCTCACAAAAATGAACATGATAACTTTGTCGAAACCTACAAAAAGTTTAGAGAAGAGATAGAAAAAGAAGGAACAGGTGTTGCAGCTGTTATAAAGACAAATCGTTTAGTTGTTGACTGGCTTAAAAACCACATCCTCGGCACAGATAGAAAGCTGGGTAGTTTTTTAAAGGAGAAAATGAAGTAGCATTTTGAAAGCTGGCAATATAAAAGGCACCTTTTGGAATAGGTGCTTTTATTTTTTTGAATTTTGTGTAGAATATAAACGTTAAAGGGTTTTTAAAATTTATGTTATAGGAGGCAATGAGTTGGTAAAAGTTGGAGATGAATTTATAGTTAGAATAGAAACTCTTAATCACCAAGCTCAAGGCATTGCAAGAATTGATGGATATGTTGTATTTGTAGACTACGCACTTCCTGATGAGCTTTTGAAAATAAGAATAATTGAGGCCAAAAAAGAATATGGCAGAGCAGAGATTGTTGAAATTGTAGAAAAAAATCCTCACCGCAAAAAACCTGAATGTCCTGTTTATTATGAGTGTGGTGGTTGCCATCTTATGCATGCAAGCTACAATTACCAGCTTGAGATAAAGAAAATGCTTGTTGAGGATGCGTTCAAGAGAATAGGAAAGCTAAGTCCCAAAATAAACCCAGTGATTGGTATGGAAAATCCATTTAGGTACCGCAACAAAGTTCAGTTTCCAGTTGGAAAAGACAAAAATGGCATAAAAATAGGTTTTTACAAAAAGATGACACATGAAATTGTGCCAACAAGTTTTTGCCTTATTCAGCATGAAGATAGCGATAAGGTTATAGAAGCAATGGCAAGAATAATAAAAAAGTATGAAATTGAAGTTTATAATGAAAACCTTCACACAGGCGTTTTAAGACACATAATGGTGCGAAGATCATTTGCATTTGACGAGATGATGATTCTACTTGTTTGTACCAAAGTTCCGGATAGGATTGAGGATATAAAAAATGAGCTTGTATCAACTTTTCCCAATCTTAAGTCCTTATATGTAAATATTAACAACAAAAAGACAAATGTAATTTTAGGCGAAAAAGACATACTAATTTGGGGCAGTCCCAACATCAAAGACAAAATTGGTAATCTTTTATTTGAGATATCACCAAAGTCATTTTTTCAGGTAAACACTATTCAGACAGAAAAGCTTTATAATCAGGTTGTGAAATTTTTAAAAGAGGTTGGTGGGAAAATAATTTTTGACCTTTATTCAGGGATTGGTACAATTTCTATGTTTGTCTCACCTTTTTGTGAAAAGGTCTACGCGATTGAGATAGTAAAAGAGGCAGTCGAAGATGCAAAAAAAAGCAGCTTGAAAAATGGTATTACAAATGTCGAGTTTATTCTTGCTGATGCAGAAAAAGAGATTCAAAAGCTTATTAAAAAGGGTATTGTTCCTGATACTGTAATCTTAGATCCGCCAAGAAAGGGATGTGAAAAAGAGCTTTTAGAGAGTCTAATTGCTACAAAAGTGAAAAATATAATCTATGTTTCGTGCAATCCCTCAACACTTGCAAGAGATGCTAAAATCATGGCAGATGGTGGCTATGAGGTTATAGAAGTCCAGCCTGTTGATATGTTTTCGCAGACTTATCATGTTGAGAATGTGACGCTTTTTAGAAAGAGAGAATAGCTTTTTGATAATTTTTAAAGAAGAAAGGAAAAAAAGATGACACAGGAGGTATATACTGGCTATTATAATTCACCTTGTGGCTTGATAAAAGTGGTAGCAGATGAAAAAACAATTATAAGTGTTAATTTTGTTACTAAAGAGGATGAAGTAAAAAAGAAGAACTCTATCATTGAAGATGCTATCCATCAGCTTGATGAGTATTTTAAAAAGAAGAGAAAAGAGTTTGAGCTTGAGCTTTCTTTTCAGGGTACAGAGTTTCAAAAAAAGGTTTGGATAGAGCTTCTAAAAATTCCATATGGAGAGGTTATATCTTATAAAGAGCTTGCAAATCGTATAGGACGGCCAGATGCAACAAGAGCTGTTGCAAATGCAGTTGGTAAAAACCCGATAGCTATAATTGTTCCATGTCACCGAGTTATAAGGGCTAATAGCCAGCTTGGTGGGTATGCAGGTGGGATTGACAAAAAAATATGGCTTTTGGAGCATGAAGGGTGTAAAATACTCCAAAAGCCTTAAGGTTTTCTTTTTAAGAATTTTCTTTTATAAACTTCTGGTAGAAATAAAAGCTATCCTTTTTGATTCTCTTTTGTGTATTGTAGTCAATATAGATTAGGCCAAATCTTTTAGTGTAACCCATTGCCCATTCAAAGTTGTCCATCAGTGACCATACAAAGTAACCTCTCAGGTCAACGCCATCTTCAATTGCCTTTCTTGCAGCCTCAAAATGTTTTTTCAAATATTCAACTCTCTTTTCATCATGCACAGTTCCATCTTCACTTACTACATCATGATAAGCTGCACCATTTTCTGTGATGTAGATTGGAATTTTTGGATAGCTGCTTTTTATCCACACTAAAAGGTCATACAGCCCTTGCGGGAATACCTCCCAGCCCATTTCAGTATACTCACCGCCAGGATGTTCCCATCTTATTGGGAATATCCACTGTGATGTCTCATCATACATTCTTACAGCTCTGGTATAATAGTTTACACCCAAGAAATCACAAAATACAAAGCTTTCCTTTATCTCTTTTTGCATCCTTTCCATTTTATCTTTATCAAGTAGGTTCTTTTCTACAAGGTAATTCATAAGTTCTTCGGGATATTTGCCTTTTAAAACAGGGTCTAAAAAGAGCTCATTGTCAAGCTGGCTGCTTATCTTTACCATCTTTTTTTCAATCTCGCTAACCTCATAGCCCAAGCGCTCTGTTTGAAGATAAACAGGTGTGAGATTAAGTGTTATACCAATATCTATATCGATATTATTCTCTTTAACAGCCTTTACAACTTTGTGATGTGAGAGCATCAAATTGTGGACAGCAGCCATTGCAGTTTTAAAATCTTTGATTCCAGGTGCGTGAATACCATGGAAATATCCTAAGAATGATATACAGTATGGCTCATTGAATGTTATCCACTTTTTGACCTTATCCTTGTAGCGGTTTATAACAAGCATTGCATAGTCAAAATAGTAATTTACAATTTCACTATTTGCCCAACCGCCAATATCCTGGAGTTTTTGCGGAAGGTCCCAATGATAAAGTGTGACAACTGGCTCAATGCCATTTTCAATAAGCTTACTGATGAGTTTGTCATAAAATTCCAATCCCTTTTGATTGACATTGCCAAAACCATCCGGGAAGATTCGTGGCCAAGAGATTGAGAATCTGTATGCTTTGATACCAAGCTCCTTCATAAGGGAGACATCTTCTTCGTACCTATGATAGTGGTCACAAGCAACATCACCAGTGTGCCCATATAGAATATTTCCTTTTTGATGTGTGAACCTGTCCCAAATAGACTCGCCTTTTCCATCTTCGTTCCATGCACCTTCAATCTGATAGGAAGCGGTTGCAGCACCCCACAAAAAATTCTTTGGAAAGCTCATCTTGCTGTTCCCTCCTCCTTTAAAATAATTTGTTATATTCAACTGTGTAAACAATTACATAAACAATCCTTCACCTTAAATATTGCCATATTCATTTGTTTTTTTCAAATAAATTTTTTAGAAAATATGCAAAAATTTTATTAACTGAACTCTTGCCATTTTCAAAAAGAATATGTTTTTTTAAACCACTAAGAGAATTAGAAATACATCTGTCTGTGTCAAACTTATTAAAATGGGACATTTAGTGAATAGAAGGCAAAGAAGTTTATTCTTTCTATGAGCACGTTTTTGTGATATATAAGAGGACATCTGGTAATTATATCTATTGTTTAGAGTGGACCTTTTAATTGTCTTGATCCGAAAGTTTCCAAATAGGCGTATAGATTTTTAGATATTAATTATCAGTAGAAATTGTGATATACTCAATATTGGTACATATTTAAAGCCTTATATAGGGTTAGAAAGGAAGAACGCCTTTGAAAAAGAAAGTATGGATTTTAAATCACTACGCGATACCACCAAAGATAGGCGGAATTACGAGGCATTTTGACTTTGCCCAGCAGCTTGTGAAAAGGGGTTATGATGTTACAATCTTTGCATCAAGTTTTGACCACAAACAAAGAGTTGAGATGTTAGAAAAAAGTGCAAAATTTAAGATAGAAGACTACAATGGTGTAAAGTTCGTTTGGATAAGGACAACCCCCTACAAGAAAAACGACCTCAAAAGGGTCATAAATATACTTTCATTTGCTAAAAACCTTTACTTTATAGCAAAGAAATTTGAAAGGCCAGATAACATAATAGCATCATCTTTTCATCCACTTACATGGGTTGTAGGGTATAGGCTTGCAAAAGAGAAAAAGTCAGAGTTCATTGCAGAAGTGCGTGACCTCTGGCCTCAAAGCGGAATTGACCTTGGTGCTTTCAAAGAAGGAAGCTTGATAGTTAGGCTTTTGCGAAGGCTTGAGAAGTTCATATACACAAAAGCAAAGTATGTGATAACAGTTTTGCCAAAAGCAGATGAGTATATTCAGAGCCTCGGAGTAAATAAAGAAAAAATTGTACATATCCCAAATGGCTGTGATATTGAAAGGTTTGACGCTTTAAAAGATAGCATGCCAGATGAAGTAAAGAAGATTTTAGATGAGCATGAGGGGTATTTTAAAGCTTGCTATTTAGGTGCGCTTGGCACTGCAAACGCTATGGAGACAATAATTGAAGCTGCAAAGCATGTGCAAGATAAAGTAGGTGAGAAGGTCCATTTTTTGATAATCGGGGATGGTCCAGAGAAAGAAAAACTTGAGAGCATGGTCAAAAAATTTAAACTTTCAAATGTCTTTTTTTACGAGCCAATATCAAAACTTTCTGTGCCAAGCCTACTTGAGCACGTTGATATAACACTTGTTTCTATGCACAATCTAAAAGTTTACAGGTTTGGAATTTCGCTCAACAAGTTATTTGACTATTTGTGTGCTGCAAAGCCTATAGTGTTTGCGGGAAATGTTGCAAATGACATTGTCAAAGATTCAGGTGCGGGCATTTCTTGCGATGCCTATGATTCAAAGAGTTTTGCAGAAGGAATTATAAAACTTTATGAGATGAATGAGGATGAGAGAAGAGAAATAGGGCTAAAGGGAAGAGAGTATGTTGAAAAATACCATGACATCAGAAAACTTGTAGATAGATTAGAACAAATTATAAATGGTGGAGATGGTAATTGATGAGGTCATATATAAAAAGCTATCACAAACTCAGTAAGTTCTTTGTTGTGCTTATGGACCTATTACTAATTCATGCAGGGTATATCTTGGCGTACATTATAAAGTTCAATTTTACATTCCCAAAGAGAAACTTTATGCCCTACTATACATTGATTCCTCAAATAACTCTATTTGCTCTTGTGCTTTTGAATATCTATGGGCTTTACACAATCACTATGAAAACGATAAGCGAGATAGCATTTTCAATGGCTTTAGCACTTATGCTTTTGCAATTTCTGACAGTTGTTTCTACCTTCTTTTACAGGCACTTTGCATTTCCAAGAAGTATATTTATTATTGCATTTTTCATCCAGTTTTTATTGCTCCTCGGATGGAGGGGACTTGTTTTATATGTCTTCAAAAGAGTGCAGGGTGTCAAGCATGTGATGGTAATTGGAGAAAAGGAAAAAGCACAGGAGTTTGCCCAGAAGCTTAAAAATATCTCAAAAGGCTGGATTGAAGTAAAGTATGTGGTTGAACCAAATTCAATTGAGGAGCTGATTCCTTATATAAAAGCTGTTGATACAATCTATGTGTATTCCAAAATTGATGAGAACCTAAAAAGCGAGATTGTAAGAAAAGCTATAGAGTTTAAAAAACACATTTTTATTGCACCTAACTTGAGGGATATTTTGGTCTCACGTGCAAGGGTAATTCAGTTTGACGATGTTGCAACACTTTCAATCGAACAGCCAGAGCTGACATCAGAGCAAAAGCTTATAAAAAGAGTGTGCGACATTCTTCTTGCCTCTGTTACACTGGTTATTGCTTTTCCTATAATGATTTTGATTGCAATTGCTATAAAACTTGACTCTGAAGGTCCAGTGATTTACAGGCAAAAAAGGGTTACAGAAGGGGAGAGAGAGTTTTATGTTTTAAAGTTCAGGACAATGGTAAAAGATGCCGAAAAGATGACAGGTCCTGTTTTAGCAACCGAAAACGACCCGAGGATAACAAGGGTTGGAAGAATATTGCGCGCAACAAGGCTTGATGAACTTCCACAGCTTATAAATATTTTAAAAGGTGAGATGAGCTTTATAGGTCCAAGACCGGAGCGACCATACTTTGTTGAGCAGTTTAAAAAGCTCTATCCTGAATATTCTCTTCGCCACAATGTGAAGGCAGGGCTCACAGGACTTGCACAGGTTTATGGCAAGTATGCAACAAGCCCAGAAGACAAACTCAGGCTTGATTTGATATATATAAAAAATTATTCTGTTTTTTTGGACATCAAAATTTTACTGCTAACTTTAAAAACAATTTTTACTAAAGAGGCAGCTGAGGGTGTTAAGAAAGAGAAACAGTAAATGTATTTCGTCGTTAAACTTTATTTGATTATAGATTTTGGAGGGGGGATTTTGCTTGTATATTTTGTATGCTGATGATGCAGGGAACACAGGGACCGATTATGACAATAAACAACAACCTATATTTACGCTTACAGGTGTAATTGTTGAGGCAGAGAAGTGGAATGAGA
>Ga0207430_10193_pt1 | contig 21668 bp, 15 predicted proteins | sample YelNatsi3bottle8_FD_187544 | JGI IMG/M metagenome (GOLD analysis project Ga0207430, IMG submission 187544) | Hot spring thermophilic microbial communities from Obsidian Pool, Yellowstone National Park, USA - site 3 bottle 8 (SPAdes) (version 2) | ecosystem: Environmental > Aquatic > Thermal...
CCCATCTCCAACCCAGCAAGAATACCTTACAATTGTTGATGAGATTGCCAAAAAAAGAGGTATTGAAATTACAGAAAAGCTTCACAGGCTTGCTCTGCAGTGGGAGATGAACTACAACGGTCGCTCACCAAGAACAGCTAAGCAATTTGTTGACTGGTATGAGGCACAGGTTAAAATGGAAAAGGGCTAAGGCAGCAAAAAGCTGCTTTTTAGCCCTTTTTCTTGTTTTGGATAATACCTTAATATTATCCTATCAGCCTTTTTATCTCATTCAAAATTAGCTTTTCTCGTTTATTTATAAATCTTTCAAAATTCTCTTTAATCTCCGAAGGTGTCAGATTATCAGTAGTGTTCTTTAACAATAAATACATTTCTTCATCAATGAAATGGCCCTTTAATATCTCTTTTACCTTGTGCTCTGCTTCTTGTTCTGATAGGCCTTTTGATTTTTGAATTTCAATCATCTTTCTTATGTAATCACCGGGACTGCGACGAGATATGCTTCTGTTAGTATTTTCAAAAATCAATGTTCTGTTCATAATTGAGTCAAAATCAACTTCCACACCCTTACTTTTTAAAAAGCTCACTGGAAAGATATGATGGTCATCAAGCTGGTTAAAAGCAATGTTCTCAGGATAATAAAAATCCTTTGCTCTGTTTTTAAATAAAAGATTGAAAATTCCGATATATTTTGAACTTCCTTTTCTCCTTACCTCTTTCAAAGTATATACATTACTCTCTAATTGATTTCTTAATTTTTCTACAACCTCAGGTATTAAGTTATTATTGTTAAACCATGCACATACTTCTTTGAAGTCTTTTACCATAGCGGTTTCGGTAGAACCTGAATATCGTTCTGAAAAAACTGCACTCCAGTACCATTTTTCAATTTTATCTGTGTCAGGATGATCAAATTTTAAGAAGAATGCAATCATCATTGTAACAATAGGATAATATGGCAACCACTTTTCAAAATCTACTATTCCAAAGTTATTTACCTGGAGCAAATACGGCAATACCTTGTTTTCTGCAATATCAACCACTTTGGTCCAGCTCTGGTCTGAAAGAATGTTATTATCTATCTTAAGCATTTCTCGTGAACTGATGTTTTTGTCGGCCGCTAATGCGAGAGCTTGAATAAATGAATATGGAACTGTGGTGTTATCTATTCTTCCTGCAAGTTTCTTAATATTAACACTGTTTTCAAATACGTCTTCCCACTTTTCACGAAGTCTTATGAACTTGTAAAATCTTGCTACAAGAAGATCATAAATAGAAAGTTTTACACCACTTCTATTGATTTTTTCAAATAGAGCAGCAATTTCATCGGGTTTGTCATTATATGAAAGACCAAGCGATAAAGTAAAAATGTTATATTTTATCATGTTATCAATATAAGCAAATATTTTATTCGCTTCCTTGTCTTCAAATAATAATTTATACTCTCCAAACCATAATTTATAGAACTCAGGAATATCTTTAAACACTGTCAATGGCAATATTTTTTTCTCTTTTAAAACTTCAAGATTATAGTCTCCGTTTTCATCAATAATCTCCTTGAACTCTCTCCATTTTTTTGACCAGCTGAATACCGCGTCCTCAATGTTATCTTCAGCAAGTTTTTCTAAATCAATAAAGAATGCATAAGGATTCTCAGAATTGCGTAGAGGAATGTCAGGACTATATATAGCGTAAAACAAAGATGTAAGTCTTTGTTGCCCATCTAAAATCAATATCTTAGGTTGCTCACAAATTTGGGGGTTCACCTTTTCTGCTCCTTCCACAAAAATCACCTTAAAAGGGACACTTTGTGGATTTGTTTCTAAAATCAAAAAAGTTCCTATAAACATACCCTGTATAAGTGATTTTATAAGTTCTTCTATATCATATCTTGTCCAAACAAAATTTCTTTGAAAATCGGGGAGCATACATTCACCACTATAAGCCTTTCTAACTAAGTCCAACAAGTTCATCTGTCCTTGCTGGAGATTCATAAAAGATCCCCTCCAAAAAATAAGGCAATTAAGTTCCATATAACTTCGTAAACTTGAAAGTATAAATATCAAATTAGAAAGTTGACTTAGCTATCCAAATTTTAGCAATTTCCTATGTTTGTCATAAACAATTTATATTAAGCTGCAATGCCATAAATCTTTTCTGCATGCTCTACAACTTCCTCAACAATACTTTCTATCTTTTTATATGAAACATTACTTAGATTAAGTTCAGACCTGATAAGCATTGTTTTTAATGTCTTTTTTATTTTGGCTTTGATATTGTCTTTTTTATTCCAGTCCACTATATTCACATAATAACCCAATTCTTTAACTATCTGCTTTGCAATTCTTTTGATTTCTTCTGAGTTGGCAAAGATTTCTCCTTCCTTACATAAAAGGTCGTAGAATGCAAGCTCTTCCTCTGAAAGATCTAATTCCATACCACTTTCAACAGCTTTTTTAAAATCTTTAGCAATTTCAATTAAGAGGTCAATTATTTCTGCAGCAGTTATTAACTTTTTATTGTACCTTTCAATTACTCCATTTAGCATTTCATAAAATGTACGATATCTAAAAGGATTTTTCTTATACTTATAAGTGATCTTATCTTTCAGTAATTTAGCAAGTAACTGGGCGGCATAATTTTTATATTGCATATTTTTAAATTGCAAGAGAAAATCTTCATTTAATATGGAAATTTCCGGCTTTTCTTTTTCCATTAGAGAAAATACATCCACTGGTTCTTCGGCTGAAATACTTTTTGAAATTAATTGACTCATTTCATATTCAAGATCTCTGGAGATCTCTCTAACACTTGCTGTCTGATATTTGACTATCATCTTTTTTATCATTTCAAAAAACTTTATGTCATCTTTAATCTTGTATGCTTCAGGATGTGGACTTGCAAGAGCATAAAGTTTTTTCAATGCTACAAAGTTTTTAATAAACATCTTCTTAGTTTCTTCGTCTTTAGTGACTCTTTCATAACAAATTACAGTAAGTTTTGAAAGTTCTTCTGAGGAAAGCTTACTCCAATTTTCAAAATCTATGCCGTGAAAAATAGAACATATAATATTATGTTTCTCTTTGAGTGCATTAACAACTGTTGTTATATCCGAAAGTATTTCATCTACCCTTTCAAATGCATAAATACCGAGGGATTTTCTCAAATCATCTGCAATGCCAATGTAATCTACAATGAGCCCACCTGGTTTGTCTTTAAAAACCCTATTTACTCTGGCAATTGCTTGCATAAGAGAGTATCCCTTCATGGGTTTATCAAAATAAATTGTATGTAAGCATGGAACATCAAAACCAGTAAGCCACATATCTACTACTATAGCTAAGACAGGATCTTTCTCGGGGTTCTTAAAATTATTAGCTAATTCTTCAAGTTCATTCTTATTTCTTATATGAGGATGATATTCCTCAGGGTCTTTCTGTTTGTTGCCTGACATAACGAGAACTGTTGAAGGTGCATCGGGCTGTTTTATAATTTCATTGTACAACTTCACAGCAACCTTTCTTGAGATTGCAACAACAAGACCTTTACCTTCAATTTCATTTCTCCTTTTGTTAAAATGCTCAACAATATCTTTCGCTACCTTCTTTATTCTCTCCTCTGCAAGCATTATCTCCTCAAGTTTGGCAAACTTTCTTTTGATATTTTCTTTAACCTCTGGGTCTCTGATTACATCTTCCGTAATTTCCTCAAACTCTTCATCAATTACTTCATTCATCAAGTGCAATTCTGCAAGCCTTGCCTCATAATATATAGGAACAACTACGTTATGCCGTCTTGCCTTATCCATCGAATAAATGCTTATAGGTTCTCCAAAGACCAAGTATGTATCCCTATCCTCAAATTCGATAGGTGTAGCAGTAAATCCCATAAACGAAGCATTTGGAATAGCTTTTCTCAAATTCATAGCTAATTCCCTATATTGGCTTCTGTGTGCTTCATCAGCAATTACAATTATATTTCTTCTATCAGTCAAAAATGGGTATTCTTCATTGTTTCTTTTACCAAACTTTTGTATAGTAGTAAAGATAATTCCTCCTGCAATAGTCTTTATTGTTTCTTGTAAATCATTTATACTTTCAGCTTGTTTTGCGATAGGCATATGTGAAAAGATTTTATAAAGCTGATCATCAAGTTCATTTCGATCTGTAACAAACAAAATAATTGGATTTTGGAGTTCTTTTGATTTCAAAGCCTTACGAGCATAAAAATACATCGTGAGCGACTTTCCTGACCCCTGAGTATGCCAAATAACCCCTATTCTTCTTTCTTCAGGTTTGTTTCCCTTTGTGACACATTCTATTGTTTTCTTAATTGCTTTTCTTACCGCATAAAATTGATGGAACATAGCAATTTTTTTCGTAAAACTTTCACCAGATTTTTCATAGAAGATAAAATCTTCTATATACTCTAATAACCTTTCCTTCTGCATCAATCCTTTTATAAAAACTTCAAGACTTGTATACCTTGCCTTTGTCTTTTTATGAATAAAAGAGAAGGAAATACCTTCTTCACTACTTAAAACTTCAAGATCGTTATCGTCGTCTATCCCTTCCCAAACAAAAAATCGCTCCCAATCACTCATAGGAGAACCATATTTAGTCTCAACCCCATCACTTGCAACAACGAATTGAGCGTAGATATAAAGTTGAGGAATATCTTTCATTTTTTCTTTGTGGTCATAAAAAGCATCCTTTGCAGTTTCATTTGCATTAAAGCTCTTGAATTCAAACACTGCTATGGGTAGGCCATTTATAAAAACTACCAAGTCTGGCCTTCTGGTTAAATTTCTTTGGTATTGATACTCTACTGTAAATTGATTTGCAACCAGGAATTCGTTATTTCCAAGATTTTCATAATCAATAATCTTTGCAATTTTTGTTCTTTCTTCTTTTCCATCTTTTATAGTAATTTTAACTCCGTGAACCAGCATTTCATAAAAAAGCTTGCTTTTTATAACAAAATCTGGATGTTCAAGTTCCACTACTTTTTTATAAACTTCTTTTGCTAACTCATCATCAAGCCAAGGATTTATTCTTTTAATCGCTCGAACAAATCTGTTTTTCAAAACCACCTGTCTATATGACTCTCTTTCTCCACATTCGGGACTTAAAGCTGAGCCCTCAATATAAAGATAACCAATCTCTTTCAACCAATTTATGGCTGACTGTTCTACAAGATAATCTTCTGTGAGCTTGGCCTCCATGGCTATATCTCCTCCACTCTTAATTTTCCAAATACAAGTAAAGGTAACAGAGTGTCTCTTACTTTTTTTAAGGTCATTATTTGTTTTTGGTTAAGAATTATTTTTTTAAATAGTGGTTCAATGAGATTATTAAACTTTTCTAAAACAGCCTGGGGAGGGATTAGAATAAATTTGTTTTTCTTGAAGTTTCGGATATCAAAGTGAAGAATACTTGTTCCAGTGTGGAAAGTGGCTGTTTCTTCTCTTGTAAAATATAGATGGAGATACAAATAATATTTATAAAAATACTTAGTCGGCATTATTCTTACAATATCCATCGAATAAACCCCTTTGTCTAACTTATAGTCCGGCGGAAAAAAAACAATTCCTGGACTCCCCAGCAATCTTTCATCCTTTGTTTGTTCTGTATTTGGAATAATTATATCTTCCTCTCTTATAAAGTGACATTCCTTTATCTTATCGCTTTTTATCCAAGCATAAACAGGCTTAAATCCTCCGCCTTCAACAGTATTGTTGAGAGTTATAAAAATATAACTTCCCTCTACTGGTTCTTCAAACTTTTCTTTTCCACTATAAGAAATACCACTTCTGATCTCCGCTACTTCTCCTATTGCCTTAACCTCCCACCCCTTAGGAATCTCTCTCCCCAACTCCTCATTATAAACAAACTCCTCATCTTTAAAAGGTTCAAAATCAATAAACCAACTTTTAAAAATAGCCATTGCAGTTTTTTCTAAGATTTCATTTTGCTTTTTCATGTTTTCTATCAGGTCATCAAACCATGATAAAACGGTAGAAATACGGGATTGCTCATTATGATTTGGGAATGGAATTTGTAAAGTTATAAAATATTCTTTATCAACATGCCTATCATCTGTCCCTGATTTAGCTGATTTGATATCATCTTCTATAGATTTTAGAGCTTGATAAACATAGTAAGTATTTACTTCATCTTTAAAAAGCAATTTAGCCATTGTAGAAGCTAAAATACCCCTCTTGCCAAGAAAAACTTCACCTGAGTTAGAACCATCCCATAAAACAATTACTTCTCCATCATCTACAAGATATCCGGCATGTTCTGGATAAAATTCTGATGGTTCTTCCTCGCCTCTTAAATAACTTGTTGTGAGGTAAGGAAAATTTCCTTCATTCTTGTATTTTTTGATAGGTGTTTTCCCTTTTAGAATAGAAGATATTAATTCTTCCATTCTTTTTATTTCCCAATCCTTTGGTATCTCCCCAATCTCAGTCTCTCTAAATTCTGTTTCCCATCTAAACTTAACCATCTTATAACCTCCACCCTAAAGCATCAAAAACCTCTTTAATCTTTTGTGTTAATTCTTCTTCTTCTGTAAGTAATCTTGATAGTTCTTCAGAATAAGCTTTCATTTTTTCTTCAAATGATTCATCTTCCTCATCAATTTTTATTCCAACATATCTTCCAGGAGTTAAAACATAATTATTTTTTGCTATCTCTTCCAAAGTAGCAACCTTGGTAAATCCCACTTCGTTTATTTTTTTCTCATCTTCCCCTGCTTCAAACATTCTGAACTTTTGAACAATCTTTTCGATGTGTTCATCTGTAAAAACTACTTGTCTTCTTGAAATTGGTTTAAACATTTTCTTAGCATAAATGAAAAGAACTTTTCCTTTCATGTGTTCTGGTTTACCATTTATTAAAAACCACAAAGACACAGGTAAACTTACATTATAAAAAAGCTTTGGCGGACAAGCAACAATACCGTAAATAAGATCATCTTCAATAATTCTCTTTCTTATTTCACCTTCTTGATTTCCACCTGATAAGGCACCATTTGCCATAACAAATCCTGCTTTACCACTCGGTGCTAAGTGGTAAATATAGTGTTGTATCCAAGCAAAATTCCCATTGTTTTCTGGTGGTATGCCATATTTAAATCTGGGATCATCTGGTTTAATTCTGTCTGCACCCCATCCGCTGTCATTAAATGGTGGATTAGAAACTACATAATCAGCTCTCAAATCAAAAAATTTATCATCATGATAAGAATCACCAACCTTTATATCCCCTTCTACTCCTCTTAAAGCAAGGTTCATCTTGCAAATTTGCCATGGCATAGGCTTTGATTCTTGTCCATAAATAGCCAACGTATTTTTATCTATACCTTCTCTTTCCATCTTTTCTATTGCAGATATAAAAAATCCACCACTACCACAGCAAGGATCAAAAATTCTCCCACCTTTTACATCAAGAATTTCGACAATAAGCCTTGTCAAAGACCTGGGAGTATAAAATTCTCCTCCCTTTTTGCCTTCTGCTTCTGCAAATTTACCAAGAAAGTATTCGTATATTCTTCCAAATATATCTTTTGCTTTATGTCCATTTCCAAAGTCAATATTAGTAAAAAGATTAATCAGATAAGCATAATCATGATGGTCAAGATTTGTTTTTGTAAAGATTTTAGGAATAACATCATTTAATTGTTTAGGATATTCTCTTTCCAGAACTTCAATAGCATTATCCAAAATTTCTCCTATATTTGGCTGATTGGCATTATTAACAAAGTATTCCCACCTTGCTTCCTCAGGAACATATAAAACACCGTCTGAAAGATAATAATCTCTATCTTCTAAAGCTTCTTTTCTTAAATTATCATAAGGTATGTAAGATTCACTGACTTTATCCGCAAAATCTCTTTCTAATTCTTTTCTCTTTTCATCAAAAGCAAAAGAGAGATATCTAAGAAATGTCAAACCAAGAACAACATACTTATATTCATGAACTTCCACTTTTTTTCTTAGTTTGTCAGCAGCTTTCCAAAGTTTGTCTTCAAAGGTTATGTCTTTTTCTCCCATAGCTGTACCTCCCATTCTGTTTATTCTGTCTTAATTTTAGTCTAACTATTTTCCATTAGATATTTCAACTTTTCAGCCGCAAATTGTTCTAATAAATTATCTGGAACTCTGCACTTCGTCTCATTCAACCTTTTTTGATACGCTTTTACATCTTCATCACATATGTAGCTTTTTAAATAAGCTTCCTTTATCAAATCTATTATACCAAAAACCTCATTTAACTGGATGTATCTTCTAACATATTTAATTGCTTTTTTGTCATCACATAATGCTCTTGTCCCTAAACTTTTCGCTTTTACAAAACATGATAGTTCAGCATCACTAATCTTTTTTTTATGCGGTGGAACTTTTGCCATTTCTAATAAATCATTAATTGTCAACTTTACATGATGAATTTTGTTTTTCCTCTTTAAAGTTTCATAAAATTTTTTTGTATCTTCATGAGCTTTGTCTATTTCTTGTAGTACGTATATAGTAGCTAACAAATTATAGTTTAAATAATCAAGAATACATTCACACGAAACATTCTTGATATTTATAAACGTGCTGGTGTCTATTACTGCATCCATCCTTTAAACCTCCATATAAATATCCCATAATTCAAATAATGTTTTACCATCATCAAATCCAATCATTAACGATTCCATTGCTTTACCAAATGATATATAATTACCTTGATAAGCAGCTCTAATTAACTCAAGATACTCTAATGAAATACCTTTTTCAATCAAAACCTCAAATTTATTTTTTATTCGTTTGCTAAGTTCCATTTTTTCAGCATCAACTTTTTGTATGTTTCTTTTTATTATTTTTAAATTACTTAACAATGTCTCCTTGGTTTTTGAACTAATATAGTTATCTTCCTCCAATCGATATATAACTACTTGCGGATTTACTTTATATTTTTCTGAAAGAAAAACAATCATGCTAATCATCTGATCAATAGTAGTATTCATAAAATTAAATTTGTATTTCTCTAATGCAGTATTCGGTAATAAAAAATGCCTTGCAAAATAATTGGCTCTTAGTTCTAATGGTGAGTTATTTTTATCTATATAAGAAACATTTTGTCCATTATTTGAATCAAACAGTACATGGCAATATTCATGAGCCATTGAAAAATTTTGTCTGTAAATATCTTCACAATAATTAATTAATACACAGTGACCTGCATATGGATGATTTATATAAACACCCGAAATGTTTGAGTCGTCCAGTTTTCTCCTAAATATATGAATATTTTGTTGCCTCAAAAGATTATATATGTCAGGTATTTCATCTTTTATACCTAATCTCTTTCTTTCTTCATATGCAGCGATAATCCCTTGTTTCTTATAACTTGTTGTTGAAAAGGGATATTGAGAATAATCTTTAGGAGACCCTTTTCTTCTTCCTATTATTTCTTCTAAGTTTTTCTTTTCCTCACACAATCTTATGAATTGCTGAATCGCAATTCTATCATTTTTATTTAGGGTACCATTTTGTCTAAATAATTCTCTTATTTGTGATTCTACTGCACTATATTCATCAGAAATAAAGTACCTAAAATCTCTTCCCAATATTTGTGAAATTATAACAATTGCATCACCGTCAATTTCGTTAATGTCCCCATTTTCAATTTTATCATACTCAGTAACTGAACAACCTAAAGCCTTGGCAATTTCTTCCTTTTTTATTAACATGTTTTCTCTTGCTTGTCTAATTTTTTTACCCAAAAGTTTGAAATTAAAACTCATCATTATATCTCTCCTATTAACCTTTCTTTACATTTTGTTATGCTTTTACAGGTCTCAAATATTTTCTTTGACTCAAGACTTAAGTCTCTCAAAAGCAAATTTTTTGATTAACATTGCTAACTTATAAAACTCTCTAATTTCTTCTATTGAAGGAAAGATAATTCTTACTCTGCAACCTTTAAATCCTCCAGAGCCTTTTTAATCCAATTATTCACAATATCATTCATATTTTTTTCCCCTCAATAAATACTTCATGGCTGAGCGTATTAACCACTTGTTTCTCAATTTCAAATTCCTTTACAGTCCTAATTAAAATATCAAAAGCAATATAAGGGAACTCTTCATGAAGACTTTTATAAAGTGTCCACCATAATTGTTTCTTGTTATACCCGTTATAGTCGTCAATAACTGTAAAAATGTCATAATCACTCTCTTCTGAAAAATCGTTTCTTGATCTTGAACCAAAAATATATACATCCTGCACATTTATGCCAAGATTTTTAAGGTTTTGTATAATTATGTTTTTTACTAATTCCAGGTCAATCATATTTTTCACCTCAAAACATCATTCCCATCTTAATATTTTTATTTTACCAAAAGTGCCTCTACACTAAAAATACTTTTCTCTAATCCCCAAACCTATAAACCTGATCTTTTGTAAACTGCCATTCTGGTGTTACTAAAACATCGCCAAAGCTTACTGAATACCATGGGTTGCCATCAAAGCCTTATGACAGCATCAGCACACTGTTGCAGATCTCTTGTGCCAACATCCAAGTCAATTACTGCAACATATACGTTGTTTGGTTTTTCTTCACCATTATGGTACTTTACCTTTGTGCCATGGGGCTTGAGTGGAAGATTCCTCAAAAATTCAGCAAAAAAGCCCCTCGGAACTTCAACTCTTTCATATCCTTCTGGCACCTTTATTCTTTCACTTATTGTTTTGCCATGGCTATTTATGAGACTTTCTTTATAACTTTGTTCTGATTTATTGGTTGGAAAAGTAATACCATCTTTTTCTTCTAATCTTGGCTTTTTTGCAATTTCAGCTTTTTTCAATTGAGATCGTTCAGTTGTACAACCAACCATTTTAAAGAAAAAATAAAAATAGCTACTGTTGCTAAATACATTAGCTTTCTTAACATCGGCGTTTAGTCAGCTCCTCATTTAAGCAGCTTTTTCAAAAGCGAAAATATGCTAAAAGTTGTTCTGTTGTAGATTTTGTTGTACATGTATTTTTTAGGATTTGTTATCCATCCATATCCCCTTGGTGCTTTCAAGCCCAAATTATGTCTGATAAACCTTTTGACGCTTGTTCTTGCAGCTATGCTCTTTCTTATGCTTGGTTTTCTCATACCAAATTTCATCTTTATTGACCACCTTTCAGGCTAAAGCTTTCAATATACTTTTTGATTTAATTGTTTTATTTTCTTTTACAGTATGTACATCAATTAGAAGTAGTGAAAGTTTAGCTGTTATATAAATATCTACACTATTCATAGTACTTATCTCTAATTATACCATACACTTGCTAAATTTAAAATTTCCTAAATTGCACATCAACATTTTAGCGTCCGTCTCTTTTATGATGTGCTGAGTAGAATGTGAGTTTAGCCTTTGTGAGGACAAAAAAGCTTGGGGGTAAGCCTGAAAGGATGCTCTTCTGATAAGTTAAGAGAAAGACAAGAAATCCTAAAGTGTTTATTAATAATGTTGGGGTGGTACTAAGCAAAACACCCACCCCAACTATTGCTCATTATAGAAAAGTCACAGATATTTACTCTTATCTGCCACAATCAAAATCTCACTTCATTGGGTACAATGATTCTTCGTAAATCTTCTTAATTACTTCTTTGGTTGCCTTAACTGGGGACATTGAAAGGAGTAATCCTAAAGACGGTGTCTCAAGTGCCAAGTCCACAAGATTATCAACGTCGCTCTGGCTAAATCCAAAGTCAGAAAGTTTCTTATCGCACCCCATTGCAAACAACCACTCTTCTACCTTCTTTGCTGCAAATTCTGCCTCTGAAGGCATTCCTTTTAAGTTAGGAACAATTGGCTCATAAACAGATGCCAAAACTTCAGCCTGATATGGATAAATTGTCTTGATTATAGCAGGAAGAAGTGCTCCAAGTCCCAAACCATGTGGAAGTTCAGGCTTTACAGCACTTAGCGGGTGTTCAAGAGCATGTGTAAGATGTAAAAGTCCGTTATCAAACGAGATACCTGCTAATGCTGATGCATACAAAAGGTAATACCTTGCAATAAGGTTTTGTGGCTCATTTATTGCAACAGGTAGATATTTTGCTATAAGCCTTACTGTCTCCTGTGCGGTTAAAATACTGTATGGGGATGCTACCAATGTTGTTGAGGCTTCTGTAATGTGATTGAGCGCATCTACTGTAACTGCAACAGTTTGTGTTTTATCAAGTTTTGTCATAAGCTGAGGATCATCTATTGAGTACAATGGATAGATACAATCATATGCAATTGCAGGCTTGTAATTTTTCTCAGGTATTGTTGCAACAGCAAATCTATCAACTTCTGTACCTGTACCATGTGTCAAGTTTATAGCTATTATTGGAACAGCTTTTTCAGGAGCAAACTTTTGCTCGTAAAGTTCTCTTGCATTCTTGTCTTTGTATTCAAGAAGTACAGCAACGCTTTTTGCTGTGTCAATCGGGCTTCCTCCACCGATACCAATAACTGCTTGTGCACCAAAACTTTTAGCCATTTCAACCGCTTCTTCGATCATATCAACAGTTGGGTTTGGCCCAACCTTGTCATAAATACAAAAGTCAACTTTCTTTTCTTCCAGTGCAGGCCTTACAACATCCCAAGCTCCACTTATTTTATACGAGCTCTTACCAGTTATAAGTATAACTTTATTTATACCCCTCTTCTTCAAATCCTCCAAAATGTCGCTTATTTTATTAATAGCACCAATCCCGAAATATGTTGTGTTTTTACACCTAAGTTCAAATACCTTGAAAGGATTTATCTTTGTTTCCCACATGCAAATTACCTCCTGTTAAAAAATTAACATTCTATTTATTATTATAAACATTGTTTGTTTTTTGTCAATCAAAAATATTAAAATCAAAATAGGCTCTCCTGACAGAGAGCCTATTTTTAGTATTTCAAATGCTTATCTTGTAAGTATTTTTCAAATCGACTTTTCACTGTGTCAAATACTGCTTTTTCTACAAAAGCAGGTGCATCCTTCGATACAAATAAGTGTACGGTTTTATCTGGAGTTGCAAACCCTTCTGTATAAAGTATTTGCTGATTATACTTGTTCTCATTTTCAAGCAATTCAACCATATCGCGGTTTAATTTCTCTAAGTTATATTGCAAACCAAATAGTTCAGCTAATTTCAGCAACAAATCCAAATTAGAAAACCCATTCTTTGGCTTTAGTACCAAGTTCAGATTTTGTATCTTTCCGTCAGCTCTTGTCACAGTTCCTGTGCTCTCAACATGGCTTACAAGTGGAAGTACAATATCAGCTTTCTTGGCCGTTTCTGTCAAAAATACATCAGCAACAATCAAACATTCAAGTTTGTCTAAAACTTCTCTCAGGTTCTCATCTGCAGCTTGTGGATCCTCACCTACTATGAACGCAGCCTTGACCTTTCCTTCATTAATCAGCTTTACTATTCCTTCTTTGCTCATTCTAATACCCATATCCCAAGCACCTTGAGTATTGCCAAGGCCAGTTACTTTAATTATACCACAGCGTGGTCTTCCAATTTTTTGTGTCAATGCCAATATATTGGCAAGTAGCCCAATAGTTGTGTCTGATACACTGTCTTCATCTACAATCACCATAGCAGTTTTCGCACCAGCTACGACTTTTGCAAACTCACTTGCTTCATTTGTGACTTCAACATTCTTTACATCATCTTTTAGTTCCTCTAAATTAACTGCTATTTTAGATACATAATCTTCATCGACAGCTTTCATTTCGAATAAAGCTTTTATTGTTGCCTTGAAAAAGACTGTATTATCTATCTTGTATTTTGCAATTGCCCACTCATCTGCTCTTGTCTCTTCATTGTTTATTGTAACCAGTTTTGCACCTAATTCAACTGCTTTTTTCAGTTTAGCACCCATTACTGCATGGTTTTCTGCTACCTTGCCAACAGCTACAATAAGGTCAGTAGAGTAAATTTCATCAAAACTATTAGTTGAAGCGTTCAAACCAAATATTCTATCGAGCACAGACTCCCTCAAGTTGAAAGAACCTATCACAGTAGTGTCAAGTTTTTGTGCCAGTTTTGTAAGAAGCAAAGCCTCCTCATTTGTCAACCTCTGTGATGCAATTATTGCTATACTATCTTCACCATATGATGCTCTAATTGCTTGAAGCTTTTTAGCAGTCTCAATCAGTGCTTGGTCAAAAGTGGTTTTAGATAATTCTCCATTTACTTTAATAAAAGGTGTTAAAATTCTGTCTTTGTCGTTTACATACTTTATACCAAACCTGCCAAAAGCACAAAGCATGCCCTCATTTGATTGAACTGGTGATACATCAAATATCAAATTTCCCTTTGTCTCTACCAGCATTTCACAGCCCATGCCACAGAAAGTACATACAGTTTTTGTAGCAACAGTATTAACTGGTACCTGCTTTTCAACAGGTTGTTTGCCAATACATGCACCTGTTGGACATATATCAGCACACTGTCCACAGGATATACAGCTTGTCTCTTCTAACGGCAAACCAAACTCTGGTTTGACTATTGTTTCAAAGCCGCGGTTTACAAACCCAAGTGCGCAAACTCCAACTACCTCTTCACAAACCCTTATACAAAGACCGCACAAAATGCATTTGTCTGGATTTCTTTCTATAAATGGATGCTTCTGAGGCTCATATCTTTTGTGCTTGTAACCTGAAAGCCGCTGAGGATCTACATCGTACTGGTTAATATATTTATAAAGCTGGCACTCAAAGTAATCCATGCATCCACACTCAAGACACCTTGATGCTTCTGCAATAGCCTCTTCTTCTGTCATTGTTGATGTTATCTCTCTGAAGTTATTCTTCCTTTCTTCGGCATTTGCTACCTTTAATGGTACTCTTGGTTTTTTCTCTCTATCTTTGAAGTCTTCTGGCGTAAGGTCTTCTTGCTTTACATAATATGGTTCTTTAATTGGCTCTAACTTGCCCCTAAGATAGCTATCGATAACCTTTGCTGCGTTTTTCCCTTGTGCTATAGCTTCTATTGCAATCTTTGGACCTGTTACAGCATCACCACCTGCAAATACACCCTCAAAACTTGTTTGATATGTGCCTTCATCAACCTTTATTGTACCATGTCTTGTAAGCTCCAACCCTTCTAAATCTTCCACTCTTACTTTCTGACCAATTGCAGATATAATTGTATCGGCTTCAAAAATAACCTCAGCACCCTCTATTGGCACAGGTCTTCTTCTTCCTGATTCATCCATATCACCAAGTCGCATCCTCTGACACTTAAGTGCCCTGACCCTGCCTCCATCAGTTATTACCTCAATAGGTGCAACAAGGAACTGGAACTTTACTCCTTCCTCTTCTGCTTCTTTTACTTCTATATCCTCGGCAGGCATCTCTTCACGCGTTCTACGATAAAGCACTGTAACCTCTTTTGCACCAAGTCTTATTGCTGTTCTTGCAGCATCCATAGCGGTGTTACCACCGCCAACTACAAGAACACGCTGTCCAAGATTCACTGGCTGGTTCATAGAAACCTTTCGCAAAAACTCAATCCCACCTATAACACCTTCTGCACTGTCTCCTGGACATCCCAGTGTTGAGCTTTTCCAAGCACCAACTGCTAAGAAAACTGCATCATAGTTTTTGCGAAGATACTCTAAAGAAATATCAACACCAAGCCGCATATTAGTCTTGATTTGAACGCCCATTTTTTCAATTAGCTCAATTTCTTTATCCAATATCCTCTTTGGAAGTCTGTATTCAGGTATACCGTATCTTAACATACCACCAGCTTTTGGCATAGCCTCATAAACAACTACATCATGACCTTCCTTTGCTAAGAAAAACGCACATGTAAGCCCAGCCGGCCCACCACCAACAATAGCAACCTTTTTGCCGGTCTTTGGCTTTATTGGCGGTATATAACCATCGTCTAAAAGGTCAATGTCTCCTACAAATCTTTTGAGCTCGGCAATGGCAATGGGTTGGTCTACCATATTTCTTCTGCATGCTTCCTCACAAGGGTGTGGGCACACTCTACCTATACTTGCAGGAAACGGCAACTGTTCTTTTATGAGTGCAACCGCTTCTTTAAACTGACCATTTGCAATAAGTCCCACATACCCTTGGCAATCGGTATGAGCAGGACAAGCCAAAACGCATGGAGGTCTACAATCTCCTCTATGCTCGGATAACAAAAGTTCTAAAGCCATCCTGCGCGCATTTCGGACACGCGGTGAATTTGTTTTTACAACCATTTTATCAGTAACGTATGTTGAGCATGCTCTTGCCAATTTAGGTGAACCTTCTATTTCTACAACACAAAGTCCACATGCACCATAGGGTTTTAACCTTTTATCATAGCAAAGATGGGGAATTTCTATATTATTCTCATGTGCTACTTCTAAGATTGTTTTCCCTTCCTCGGCAAATATCTCTTTGTTGTCAATGTTCACCCTTACAAGTCGCATAAACATCCTCTCCCTCTTTATTCAACATTGACAGCACCAAATCTGCAAACATTCATACACGTTCCACACTTTGTGCATTTGCTCTGATCAATAACATGTGGTTTTAATCGCTCACCTGTTATTGCATTAGTTGGGCATTTTCTTGCACAAAGTCCACAACCTGTGCATTTTTCAGGCAATATAGAGTAGGTTATTAGCGCTTTACATTGCTTTGCAGGACACTTTTTATCTCTTATATGTGCTATATACTCATCTTTAAAATATCTAAGGGTTGTAAGGACTGGGTTTGGAGCAGTCTGTCCAAGTCCGCACAGTGAACCGTCTTTAACACTAACTGCCAGCTCTTCAAGCAATTCTAAGTCGCCATCCCTACCCTCGCCATTGCATATCCTATCTAAAATCTCCAGCATACGTCTTGTACCAACACGACAATAAGTACATTTACCGCAGGATTCTTTACAAGTAAATTCTAAGAAGAATCTTGCTATATCAACCATACAGGTAGTTTCGTCCATTACTATCATTCCGCCAGAACCCATTATAGCACCAGTTTTTGTTATGCTTTCGTAGTCAACTGGAGTATCTATAAGGTCGGCCGGAATGCATCCACCAGAAGGTCCGCCCATCTGCACTGCTTTAAATGCTTTGTCGTCTTTAATACCGCCACCTATGTTGTATATAACCTCGCGTAGCGACATGCCCATAGGAACTTCAACCAATCCACCTCTTTTTATCTTACCAGCAAGTGCAAACACTTTTGTTCCCTTACTCTTTTCTGTTCCCAAACTTGCAAAAGCCTTGCCTCCATTTGTGATTATCCATGGCACATTTGCATATGTTTCAACATTGTTTATATTTGTAGGCCTACCCCATAGCCCTGATTGAGCCGGGAATGGCGGTTTTAGTCTTGGCATACCTCTTTCGCCTTCTATAGACGCAATAAGTGCAGTTTCTTCACCGCATACAAATGCCCCTGCACCTTTTTTTAGTTTTATATCAAAACTAAAATTGGTATTTAAGATATTATTCCCAAGCAGGTTTCTATTTCTTGCCTGCTCTATTGCTATCTCCAAACGTTTTATTGCAAGTGGATATTCAGCACGAACATAAATGTACCCTTCCCTTGCACCAATAGCATACGCGGCAATAGCCATTCCCTCTAAAACTGCATGAGGATCACCTTCAAGAATACTCCTGTCCATAAAAGCACCAGGGTCGCCCTCATCAGCGTTGCAAACCACATATTTTATATCTCCACTTGCTTTTCTTGCAGCATCCCACTTAAACCATGTAGGGAATCCCGCACCACCTCTACCGCGCAATCCTGAAATCTTTATCTCTTCAATAACCTCTTCAGGCGTCATTGACGTTAGCACTTTTTTAAGCGCTTCATAACCACCATTCTTTATATAATCCTCGATATCTTCAGGATTTATTCGGCCACAATTTTTTAGTGCAATTCTTACCTGCGACTTCAACATTGGGTACGGTTCGAAAGAGGTAGATACAATAAATTCATCAAGCGGTTTTTTGCCTATGACATGGCTTTCAATTATCTTGGGTATCATTTCAGGTGTAACATTGCCATAGGTGTATACATCATCACCATCTATCACATCAACAAGTGGCTCAAAAAAGCAAAGACCAATACAACCTGTTGGTTCCACTGGAATATCAAGGTTTCTGGAGCGTAACTCCTGTTGTATACATTCCATGACCTTGTTTCCGCCTGCCGCCATACCACAGCTGCCAAGTCCCACTCGAATTTTCATCTCTGCCACCTCTTCTATACATTTTTCTCTCTTTCATATATCCTACGTATAATCTCCCTTGCCTTATCAGGTGTAAGTTTTCCATATGTTTCACCATTTATCATCATAACAGGTGCAAGACTACAGCAACCAAGACATGCAACCTCTTCTAAGGTGAACATCCCGTCTTCTGTTGTATCACCTGGCTTGATATTCAATTCATCACACAAGGCATTCTTAATCTCTTCAGACCCATTTACATGGCATGCAGTCCCTTGACATTGTAAGATCACATATTTCCCAACCGGCTTTAACCTAAATTGAGCATAAAAGGTTGCAATTCCATATATCTTAGCCTTTTTTGCACCTGTTTTTTCTGAGATGTAATTTAATACATCTAATGGCAGAAATCCGTAAATCTCTTGTGTTTTTTGTAAAATTGCTATAATGTTGCCTTTTTCTCCTTTGTATTCATCCAAAACAGGATCAAGCAAAGAAAGATCTACTTTCTGGTTTTTGAAATTAGAGGCTAATCTGCTTTCACATTCAGGGCAACTCATATACATCATCCCTTCCTGTATCTAAAAAATCAAAAGAATGATAAGTCTTTCATAGTTAGTCATTAATTTATTATAAATCATTTTTTCACATTGCACAATGTTTAGTGGCTAGGAAGATTTTCTTGTCATCATCCTTTAGATCCTCTTTTCTTGGCAAATCTTATTCCATAACAAATGGCTACATACCTTGCATAGAGATGAAGATAAACAATTTTCAAAAAGTTGGTTTTCTGAACCACGCATAATGGTCTTAAACCAATTATTGAGGCTGCAATGGATATCTATCAATTAACCACTATCCGTGTTCATACTGCCAGATAGTTTTTTAAAATTTTTATTAAAAGCCAAATTTCTACTCTATCAAAACTACAGGCTTAATAAGGTCCTTTAGCTTGTCCTTCGCGAACATTAACGCTTTCTCAATATTTTCAAACCCGCGGAAAACATGAGTAACAAATTAGAAGGATCTACTCGCTTATATACAACAAGGCTTGCTAACTTTTCCATTCTTAATCTTCCGCCAGGACATAACCCACCTCTAATAGTCTTGTGAGCCATACCACAACCCCACTCAAGTCGGGATACAGATAATGCTTCACCACTACCAAAGTAATTAACATTTGATATATTTCCGCCTGGCTTTGTGATTTTGACTGCAGCAGCCAATATCACTTCATTACCTCCACCTAAACTACCGATTATTCTTATTCTTCTTAACAATGATATAACTGTTTTTGTAGAAATATTCCAAGCAAACTAATATAAAAGGGGGTCAGGCCTTTTTTCAAAGCCTGACCCCCAAAAGTTAGTCTAATCTATTCTTACTATTCTTAAAAAACCTTACTCAACAGTTACACTTTTTGCCAAGTTCCTTGGCTTGTCAACATCGCAGCCCCTTTGGACTGCTGTGTAGTATGCAAAAAGCTGCAGTGGCACAACTGTCAAAACTGGTGCTAAAATGTCAAGTGTCCTTGGAATATACAAAACGTGGTCTGATACATTTTCTATGTCGGTATTTCCCTCCTGCGCAACAGAAAGTACAACAGCACCACGTGATTTTACCTCTTTTATGTTGCTTACCATCTTTTCAAAAAGCTTCTCTTGCGTTGCAAGCGCAATTACAAATGTCCCGTCTTCAATCAGTGCAATTGTTCCGTGCTTTAGCTCACCTGCTGCATATGCTTCTGAGTGAATGTACGAAATCTCTTTTAATTTGAGTGACCCTTCCATTGCAACTGCAAAGTCCAAACCTCTTCCCAAATAAAAGATGTCCTTTGCATTGAAATGCTCAGACGCATACTTTTGTATATTTTCCCTGTGAGTCAGAACATACTCAACCTTTTCAGGAAGTTTCTTTATTTCATCTCTGATTTTTGCAAACTCCTCATACGAAATTGTTCCAAGCTTTGTCGCAAAGTCAAGTGCAATGAGATACAGGCATATTAGCTGTGTTGTGTAAGCCTTGGTTGATGCAACTGCAATCTCAGGTCCTGCCCACGTATAAAGACAGTCATCTACTTCTCTTGCAATGGATGAACCAACAACATTGACAATTCCAAGCGTTCTTGAACCTTTTGCCTTTGCTTCTCTCATTGCAACAAGAGTATCTATCGTCTCACCTGACTGAGAAATCACAATTGTAAGAGTGTTCTCATCTACAATTGGGTCTCTGTATCTAAACTCACTCGCAATGTCAACCTCAACAGGAATTCTTGTAAGCTTTTCAATGACATGTTTTCCGACAATCCCCGCATGGTATGCTGTCCCGCATGCAACTATAAATATCTTGTTGAGCTTTTGCAAATCTTCTTTAGTAATCTTAATTCCATCAAGGTTAACTTCAAAACCACTGTCTGGAAGCCTTCCTGTCAAGGTATCTCTGATAGCTTTGGGCTGCTCCATTATCTCTTTTATCATGAAATGTTCATAGCCGCCCTTTTCTGCGCTTGATACATCCCATGTAACATGAAATACTTCTTTAGAAACAGGTTCTTTCTCTGTATTGACAATCTCTACTTTATCCTTTGTTACAATAGCAATCTCGTTTTCTTCAAGAATATAGGTATCTCTTGTATATTCCAATATAGCTGGAATGTCTGATGCTATGAAGTTTTCGCCCTGCCCTAAACCAACAATCAGGGGACTATCTTTTCTTGCTGCCAAAATCATATCAGGATTGTCAAGACATAGCACTCCCAAAGCATATGACCCTTGAATCTTCTCCAGTGTTTTTATGAACGCATCAACGATGTCACCATCATAGTAATATTCAATAAGGTGTGCAACAACCTCTGTGTCTGTCTCAGATGCAAATTCAAAGCCTTTCTTGATTAAAAATTCCTTTAGTTTCAAATAATTCTCGATAATGCCATTGTGAACAATTGCAATCCTACCGTTTTGGCTCACATGCGGATGTGAGTTCTCATCAGACGGCTCTCCATGTGTTGCCCATCTTGTATGTCCAATCCCAACAAACCCTTCAATAGGATTTTGATTGATCTTTTCCTCTAAGACAGATAGTCTTCCCTTTGTCTTTACAATATCAATCTTCGTTCTATCTATATCAATAACTGCCACACCGGCAGAATCGTATCCTCTGTATTCAAGTCTTTTAAGTCCAGAGAGCAAAACAGGAACACAGTTTTTTGCCCCAACATATCCAACAATTCCACACATTGTTTTTGTCCTCCTCTTGAGCTTTATATTTAATTTCCAAGCTGCTATTTTCTCGTAGCAAATACAAGGATATAAACCTTTTTTCTTCCTGCCTTTGTCCCAGAAGTTGCCTTCCGGGGTTTGTAGCAGAAAGTTTCGAGGAAAAAGGTTTAAAAACCCCGCCGGGGCATCCGCCGAAAACCTCGATTCTCCCCAGTCCTCGTCAACCTCCGGA
>Ga0207430_10198_pt1 | contig 21282 bp, 16 predicted proteins | sample YelNatsi3bottle8_FD_187544 | JGI IMG/M metagenome (GOLD analysis project Ga0207430, IMG submission 187544) | Hot spring thermophilic microbial communities from Obsidian Pool, Yellowstone National Park, USA - site 3 bottle 8 (SPAdes) (version 2) | ecosystem: Environmental > Aquatic > Thermal...
TCTTTCTCTTCCTTGCTACAAATCTCTTTTAAATATGCTTCTTTCAAGTTTACACCATTATACTTCAAGCTCAATAACTTTACCATCACTTCTGCTCCTTGTTCGCTCCATCCTCTTGGTCTTGAACAGGGATTTAAAAATTTTTGTTTTTGCCTTTTATAAGTTTTACCTTAAGGAGGATGGCTTTTTATCTATATCTATTGTTTGCCTTTTCTGTTAATTTGTTTTATTCAACAAGCTATTAAAAGATTGTTTACAAATTTTTAAACATTTCTTTATACTCTTTTAAAAAATTTTGGGTTAAATATTAAGTAGAAAGGTTAACGAGAAAAGAACAAATGATGCCAAAAAGGGACTCCTCCTTTTAGAATAGATTTTGGAAGGGGCGGCATACGAGCAAAGGCCTAAATTTCCTTTGCCACCGCCCCTTTCTTTGTTGAGGAGTTTCTGTTTTAATGCTTTTTCAATCTCTAAAACATTTGGCTGAGTTTTCAAAAGCTTTTTCCCTTGTCTTGATAGTGCCAATACTTTTTAGCTCATTTTTCAATTGCTTTTATTTGAGAAGTATCGAGAAGTTTTAAAGGGATATTTTTAACGGTTAATTCATGAACGATGTATTCTTCAGTTACAGAAAACATATCTTGAATTAGAAGAGCCATTTCTCTTCCTGCAATCTCAATAATAAATACCTTTATACATTTGCGACCGTGAGATTCATAATATTCAACAATCTTTTTGTATTTTTCTATTTTTGAACTAACTGGTATCATCCAAAATATTTCATCGTTTTCACTTTTAAAACAATAGTAATTTGGTCTATTTTCTTCTTTATTTTCTTTCAAATATGGGTCTGGAAAATCTTCAAAAAACTTATCGCTTATAATATAAAAAAAGTTGAGTTGAGGTTTCACAAATAATTTCCCCTTTTTTAGAATATATAGGATAAGAGCCCTCTGTAAATGAGGGCTCTTTTTTAAGAACTTACGAGCCGGCATTTTATATCCTTTTTCTCATTTCATATCAAACAGGTTATTGCATAATATACAGCAGGCACAAATATTGCAGGAAGAAGATTGCCAACTTTAATTTTAGATACTCCGAGCATGTTAAGACCTATTGCAAATATCAAAACTGACCCTACCATTGACATCTGAAGCACAACAGCATCTGTCAAAAGAGGTTTCAAAAGCCCGGCAAGAAGTGTGATTGACCCCTGGTATAAAAGCACAACAAGGCTTGAAAACATGACGCCTATTCCAAGTGTTGCAGAAAATATCACAGAAGTAACACCATCTAAGATTGATTTTGCAAAGAGAATAGAAAAGTTGCGATTCAACCCGTCCTCAAGGCTACCTACAATTGCCATGGCTCCAACACAGAACACAAGGCTTGCCGTGACAAACCCTTCTGTGAATGTAGAATTTTCTGAGTTTATCACCTTTGATACTGCTTTTTTTATTCTTTCGCCCAGCCTGTCTAAAAAATCTTCGATTCTCAATATCTCGCCCATAAGTCCGCCAATTACAAGCGAAAATATCATAAGCATTATGTACTGCCTGTCAATTCTGCCGCTATTTAAAACTTTGAATATGCCCTGAAGCACCCCCGATGTTCCGATGAATATGACAGATAGCGATATCGCCTGCATAATTGTAGATTTGAACCTTTCCGGGATACCAAACTTTAACACAAGTCCCAAAATCGAGCCTATAATCACGGCAGCAGTGTTTACAATAGTTCCAAGACCTATCATTGATGTCCTCTCCTTCTTGATAAAATTTTTTGACTGGTAGATAGTTATGTTAGTATAATAGTTATGAAAGTATAAATTATAACTTCTTGAATTTCAACACATCTAAGACTACAATAGCCAAAAAATTATGTTTTCATAAGTTAATTGACTCCTTAGGGATTTGTTCAAACCTGCATTTTTTTGATTATTATATTACTTTCAAGAATTTTTTTCAAACAAGAGTTTAAGGAGTGATTGAATGTGCAAATAACTCAAGAGATCATAAACCAGATTGCAGATAATATGCTTTCCATATTTCCAATGCTCACAAAAAATGTGCTCAAAAAAGACGAGTTTACCGAAAAGTATGGGCTTTCACCGCGTTTTATCCATATCCTGCATATTTTAGATGATTTTGGCTCAATGTCGATAAGTGAGATGTCAAAAAGACTTTCTATTCTTGCTCCGAACATGACACCGCTTATTGAGAAGTTGATTTCAGAGGGCTATGTCAAAAGAAGCCAGGATGTATCAGACAGAAGAGTATCTATTATTGAGATAACTCAAAAGGGGAAAGAGCTTACCCATCTTCACACCCAGTGGGTCAACCACCACCTAAAGAAGCATTTGCAGAACTTATCTGATGATGAGATTGAAGAGCTGTGGTATGTGCTAAAGAGACTTAAAAAACTTGTCATGAAGATGATAGGCTCAAGCCCACAAAAGGAGGGGGATATAAAAGATGATAAAGCTTTTTAGGTATCTAAAACCATATACATGGGCGGTGGTATTAGCTCCACTTTTCATGCTATTAGAAGTTGTAATGGACCTCATGCAGCCAAGGTTTTTAGAGAGAATAATAGATGTTGGACTTAAAAACGGGGATATGACATACATTTTTAAAACCGGGCTTTTAATGATTTTAGCAGCACTCATTGGAATGATTGGGGGTGGCGGATGTGTGGTTTTTTCGAGCATTGCAAGCCAAAACTTTGCATTTGATTTGAGAAATGACCTGTTCAAGAAAGTTATGGCTTTTTCATTCAAAAACATTGACAAGTTCAAGCCAGAAACTTTAATCACAAGGCTTACAAATGATGTCATGCAGATGCAAAATATTGTAATGATGTCTTTGAGAATTGTTGTAAGAGCGCCACTTTTGTTTATTGGCGGGCTTGTCATGGCAGTTTTGATAAATCCAAAGCTTTCGCTTATATTGCTTGTTGCAATTCCTTTTGTAATTTTAATATTTTACTTTATGGTCAAAAAGAGCTTTCCACTGTTTTCAAGTCTTCAAAAGAAAATAGACAGGGTCAATGCAGTTATGCGTGAAAATTTGCTGGGAGCTCGGGTTGTAAAGGCATTTGTTAGACATGAACATGAAAAGTCAAGGTTTTTAAAGGCAAACCAAGACCTTTTAGATATATCGCTCCAAGCCTTTGGGCTGATTGTAGTTACAATGCCACTTTTTATGCTTGTCATGAACATGAGCATGGTAGGGGTTGTATGGTTTGGCGGACTTCAAATAAAAGCAGCAAATATGCAAGTTGGTCAGCTCATGGCATTTATAAACTACACAACCCAGATTCTATTTTCTTTGATGATGATAGGCAACATCTTTTTGTTCATTACAAGGGCAAGCGCGTCTGCTGAGAGAATAAATGAGGTTTTAAGTAGCGAGATTGACATCAAAAACAAAGATGGAGCAATTACAACTCCAATAAAAGAAGGGAAGGTAGAGTTTAGGAATGTCACATTTTATTACAATGAAGAAGAAAACAGCCCTGCTCTTGAAGGAATCTCTTTTGTTGCACAGCCTGGTGAAGTTGTTGGGATAATTGGAACAACAGGTTCAGGAAAATCAACTTTAGTAAGTCTTATCCCAAGACTCTATGATGCTACAGAAGGCGAGGTTTTGATTGACGGAATAAATGTTAAAGACTATGATGTGACCGTTTTAAGGAAAAGTATCAGCATGGTATTGCAGGACACTGTACTTTTCACAGGAACTATAAAAGATAACATTGCGTGGGGAAATGAAGATGCATCAATGGAAGAGATAGTAGAGGCAGCAAAAGTTGCTCAGGCTCATGACTTTATAATGAGTTTTGAAAAGGGTTATGACACAGAAGTATCTGAGCGAGGTGTAAATTTTTCTGGTGGGCAAAAACAGAGAATCTCTATTGCAAGGGCTATCTTAAAAAAGCCCAAGATACTCATTTTGGACGACTGTACATCAGCTGTTGACATGGCAACAGAAAAGAGAATTCAGGCGGGTTTGAAAGAATATACTAAAGGTACAACAACATTTATAATTGCTCAGAGGATTTCTTCTATAAAACATGCAGACAAGATTTTGGTAATGGATGGGGGAAAGATTGTGGCACAAGGTACGCACGAAGAACTTTTGAAAAGCTGCCCAATTTATCAGGAGATTTACCAAACTCAAATGGGAGAGGAGGAAGGGAAAATTGCCTGAAGAAAGAAGAAAAGAGGTGCAAACACCGCCACCTGCCTTTGGACCGGGACCTGGACCAGGAAGAGGACCGGGACACAGATTTTTTCATGCTGGGGCAAAGCCAAAGGATTTAAAAAATACACTCAGAAGGCTTTGGGGGTATTTCAGCAAGTATAAAATTGCACTTTTGGGTGTATTTTTGCTGATAACAATTAGCTCATTTATCTCAATAATCTCACCGCTTTTGATACAAAAAGCCATAGATGAGTATATAATCCCCCGAAAATTTACAAGACTTGTAAATATAATCTTTGCAATGATTGTCTTGTATATTTTAAGCTCACTCTTTGCATATTTACAAGGCTATGGTATGATGAAAATTTCCCAAAGAGTTGTTTTCAATATGAGAAATGATATGTTTTCAAAGCTTCAAAAACTCCCTATAAAAATCTTTGATACACGTGCTCATGGTGATTTGATGAGCAGGCTTACAAACGACATAGACGTTGTCAACAATACTGTCAATGCAAGCGTTACTTCTATTTTCTCAAGCATTATTACCCTTACTGGTTCTGTCATTGTCATGTTGACAATAAGCCCCATTTTAACAGTTTGTACTCTGCTCATTGTGCCGCTTATGTTCTTTTTGACAAACTTGATTGCTAAAAACACAAGAACATACTTTTCACAAAACCAAAAACTCCTTGGCAAACTCAATGGGGTAATTGAAGAGGATATCTCAGGTCAAAAGGTCATAAAGGTGTTCACAAGAGAGGAAAAAGAAATAAATAAGTTTGAGGAGATAAACAAAGAATTGACTCGGGTTGGGACAAAGGCTCAGATTCTATCTGGAATAATTCCGCCGCTTATGAATATGCTCAACAACTTTGCTTTCATAATTGTTGCAGCAGTAGGGGGATATTTAGCACTAAAAGGTGCTGTTTCAGTAGGCGCAATTGCAAGCTTTGTCCAGTATGCAAGACAGTTTGTCAGGCCCCTAAACGAGCTTGCAAACCAGTTCAACCAGCTTCAATCTGCCTTTGCTGCAGCAGAAAGAGTATTTGAGATAATGGATGAGGAAGAAGAAAAGGAAGATGAAAAAGATGCAATTGAACTTGCCAATATCAAGGGTGAGGTTGAGTTTAAGAACGTGTGGTTTTCTTACAAAAAAGGCGAGCCTGTTTTAAAGAACATAAGTTTTCATGTAAAACCAGGGCAGATGATAGCCTTGGTTGGACCAACTGGTGCAGGCAAAACTACGATTGTCAATCTGCTGACAAGGTTTTATGACATTGACAGAGGTCAGATTCTCATTGATGGAGTCGATATAAGAAAGATAAAAAGAGAGTCTTTGAGAAAAAACCTTGGGATTGTGCTTCAGGACACATACCTTTTCTCTGAACCTATTATGGAAAATATCCGCTATGGAAAGCTGACCGCAAAAGACGATGATGTGATAAAAGCAGCTAAAATTGCGAACGCTCATGAGTTTATAAGACACCTGCCACACGGCTACAAAACAGTGCTGACAGATGGAGGTACAGACCTTAGCCAAGGTCAAAGACAGCTTTTGGCAATTGCAAGGGCGATTTTATCTGACCCTGCAATTTTAATCTTAGATGAGGCGACAAGCAATATCGACACAAGGACAGAAAAGCTTGTAGGAGAGGCAATGCTAAAACTTATGCAAGGTCGAACAAGCTTTGTCATAGCTCACAGGCTCTCTACTATCAGAAATGCTGATTTGATTCTTGTCATAAACAACGGCCAAATTATTGAACAAGGCACACATGAAGAACTTTTGCAAAAGAAAGGATTTTACTATCAACTTTATATGAGCCAGTTTGCAGTCGTATAGAAAATAAGCTGAGAGATAAAAGTTGTATATTCTTTTAAGATTTTTCTTGTCAGTATCGAATAAATTAGGGTATAATTGAAAGCGGTTAAATAAATGGAATAAATATTAAAGTTAGCAAGCACAAAAGTGCGGGTAAGAATATAATAAACCTTCGAGGGGGACTGGAGGAAAGATAGTTTATGTCACAAAATTCTTACAAAAATTATCTGTCTTCTAAACCATTTAGAAAAAGCTTAACTACTGCCTTGATATATTTTGTACTGAATATTATTTATTTTGGCTCAATAACTTATATAATCTTTTATGAGCATGAGTTTTTTCATCAGCACTTGATACTCTTGACGCTGTTGGGTGTATTAGTAATCACAGTAGACAGCATTTATCTATTTTATGTACTCTACCACCTTTTAAAAGAAAAATATGGGCTAAAATCCTTCTTACAAAAAACCATTTTCCAATTTGATATAATAAAGAGAAAGTTATTTGAAGTTTCTAAAAAAGAATTAAAGAAGTTCGAGGGTGGAGAGGAAGCTAATAAGATAATTGAGGTTGCATATTTTGATGCTGTAACAGGACTGCCAAACAGGCTTCAGTTAGAAGTCTTTATTGAAAGTTTGATAACAAAACACCCAACAAATGGCTTTGAGATGGCCATTACAGTGCTTGATGTGGAGAGGCTCACTCAGATTCAAAGGTTCATTTCTTTCCCAGTTGCTCAAGTGATTTTAAAGGATATTGGATTTAAGCTAAAAAATATACTTCCTGATGAGAGTTTTATAGCAAAACTTGATGAGAACAAGTTTGCGATAGTATTTTACGACTATGGTTGTCTTGATATCCTATTTGAATACATAAAGAGAATAAAAAAGCTAATAGAAGGCACATGGTATGTAGTAGGAAATGAATTTGAACTGGAAGCAACTATAGGAGTGGTTTTTTATCCATTGGATGGTAAAACATCCGAAGTTCTTTTAACTGGTGCTGAGAAGGCTTTGATGCAGGCAAAGGTCAGCTCAGAGGTGGGAGTGTATTTTTCTAACCAAGATATGAATAATAAGTTTTACTACAGTATTAATTTGGTAAAAGAGCTCAGAAAGGCTGTTTCAAACAAAGAGTTTGTTCTTGTCTATCATCCAATTGTTGACCTCAGTAGGCGAAAAGTTGTTGGCGCAGAAGTGCTTTTGCGCTGGGTAAATCCCCAGAGGGGGATAGTTCCAGCACAGGAGTTTATTGCTTTTGCAGAAAAAGAAGGAATGATACCAGAGATTGAGGGCTGGGTAATAGAAAATGTAGCTGAGGATGTTAAGGTTTTTGAAGAGGTTTGGGGAGAGGAGTTTTTAGTTACTTTGAATGTTTCTTTTTTGAATTCAGAGGTTGTTGAAAAGATATGTAAAAATAAGGTCTTTAATCAGTATAGGGAGTACAATAAAATCATAGGTTTTGAGATAAATCAGCATGACATAGATGTAAATCTGTCTTCTTGCTTGAAAATTACCGAAGAGGTCAAAAAGAGAGGATTTAAAGTAATTATAGACGATTATTGTTCAGAGACTATTTCAATGGACATGCTAATGTATTTCCCTTTAGATGCTATAAAGGTTGACAATAGATGCCTCAGCAATATAGCTTTTGATAGCAGACTTGGTAAGATTGTGAAGGGTATTATAGAGATAGCTCACTCCTTGAAGATTAAAGTGATAGCAGAGGGTATTGAGACAAAGTATCAATACAAAATAGCAAAGGAGATTGGTTGCGACCTTGCTCAAGGGTATCTAATATCAAAACCAATGTTCAGAAACGAATTTTTAGAGTTTTATAAGGCAGTAGAAAAAGGAATGCTTCAGTTAATTGCTTAGTGAAATAAAATTGAGTCAATAACAAGGGGAAGGGTTGGCAAAAGTGCAGTGCGCCAGCCCTTTTTGTTAAATGTAGGTTTTGTGGAGAATCGATAGTTTCCAAGCTTTTTAAAACCAGCAGAGGCGAAAAGAGAAAGAAGACTTTTTGCTTTAAAGAAAATTTTGAAAGCGTTTATGAGCAACCTCACACTTTTTGTTTCGGAGAGTCTTCCCATATACAAAAATTTCAAACTTCTATCTGGAGGTTTTTTCACTCGCCAATCAATAGTTTCTTCAACTGCCTTTCTATCTACATCAACTGCGTTTGGTATTACATCTTTGAATGCATTTTTAAAATATGTGAACAAAATATGATATTGTCTTATTATTAAGAATTAAGAGACAATTTCAGCATAACCATCCATGCTTAGTAAAGCACAACCATTGATGAAAATAGAGTTAGCCTAATTTTAGTGTTGATATCATCATTCTATTTTCGTGCTAACATTAACATAGGCAAAATTAAAAAATACTTTTTTGAGCAAAAAAGCCAATGTATAATTATAGATCTGCAAGAAGGAAAAATATTTTTCAAACCAAATGCGCTGTAAACTCTATTAAAGTCTTAGCATTTTGGACTGCACAACCATTAACATCGTTGTTAAAATACACATAAATTTCATTGCAGATTTTAAGATATTCTTCTATGTCTTTTGCTAGTTCTTCAAGATCTTCTTCTGAATAGCTTGAACCATAAAGACTTTGTGGGCCATGCATTCTAATGTAACAAAAATCTGCTGTTATAACTTTTGCTTTAGGATATCGGGAGGAATCCGCTATTACCCAGGCTGCATTAAAGCTTTTCAAAATCTTATATACTTCTTCATCGCACCAACTTTTATGCCTGAACTCCAGTGCAAATCTATACTTTTCTTTTCCTCTTAAAAAGCTTATTAATCTTTGCAGATTTTCTTCATCTTTTTTTAAGCTTGGAGGAAATTGCAAGAGAATAGGACCAAGTTTTTCTTTAAATAAATCTATTCTCTTTTTGAATTTTTCCCATTCTTCTTCTACATCATTAAGTCTTTTTATATGTGTTACAACTCGCGAAGCTTTGACCGAAAATACAAAACCTTCTGGGGTGGAACTATACCATTTAATTATTGTTTTTTCCTGTGGCAGGTGATAAAAAGAAGAGTTAACTTCGGAAGTAGCAAAGTGTTTCGAATAAAACTCCAACCTTTTTTCATAAGGCAGGGTGGCAGGATAAAAAATTTCTTTCCAATGAGAATATGACCAGCCAGATGTTCCTATGTAAAGTTTTTTCGCCATCTTCTACCCTCCCATTGAACTTATAGCTTTACATCAAAGTATATTTTAAAGGGACTAGTTATCATACTTCTGGCAGCTCTATTTTTAACTTATTTTACAATATAAACCTCTTCCCATGTATGAAAATTGTCCTTTATCACCGTATCATTTATGTTATTTTTATCAACACCAATTGGGTCAATAAAAAAGGTAGGGACGTTTTTATAGCCGTTGTTCAGCATTAAAGATGGCTTAAGGCTTTTATTATTTATCAATCTGTCTACTATTTCAAGGGTCAAATCGACAAGTTTATCGATGGGCTTATAGACAGTCATAAGCTGAGTGCCTTTGACAATTCTTTGACAAGCAGATATGTCTGCATCCTGTCCTGTGACAGGAACAATTCCAGCTAATCTTTTTTCAGAAAGTGCCATAATTGCTCCTTCTGCAAGGGAGTCATTAGATGCTAAAACAGCATCAATTCTTTTGTGCTGTTCCAACAGGTTGTTAATATAATTGTAGGCATATTCTTTTCTCCAGTTATAACAATATTTCTCCAGCACATTGTTGATTTGTTTTTTTTCAATGAAAGGGTCTAAAACTTTGTGATATCCTTCCTTTATCATCTGAACGTTATAATCGCCCGGGTCACCCAGCAAAAATGCATAGTTACCTTGAGGAACCTTTTTTATAAGCCATTTTGCCATGAGTTCTCCGACCTTGTAGTTGTTAAACGACACATATACATCTATGTCACTGTTTCTAACAAGCCTATCATAACTAATAACCTTGATACCACGCTTTTTGGCCAAGCTTACAGCACTGCTACACTTTTCATAGTTATTAGGGACGATTATTAAAATGTTAATATTCTTTGTAAGTAAGTATTTTACCTGATTTATTTGTTCCACATCGTTTTCATTTGCGTTGACCCATTCAACCTCATAGCCTTTCTCGTGGGCTTTGGCAATCAATATGTCTCTGTCTTTAAACCATCTCTCCTCTTTCAATGTTCCCATTGCAAAGCCAATTACGACTTTTGATGGTTTAACAGGGGTTTGAGTTTTGTTATGAAATTTATTAGAATATAACATGTAAATAACAATTCCTACTATCGAAAGAATAAAAATTAGCACCAGAAGGCCAAAGTTTAAGTGATTTTTTTTAACTACTTTATTTACTTTTTTAATGGTTAACCATTTCATTAGTCATCCCTCTTCAAAAATTAAATTATTTTAATCTGACATACTTCTGTAAACAGAAGGCGTAACGCCAACAAATTTTTTGAAAGCTTTAATGAAGTAGTTTGGATCTGAAAATCCAACCATGAAAGCTATTTCCTTTATGCTTTTTGATGAGTTTTTTAAAAGTTCACAAGCCTTTTGGATTCTCAATTTTGTAAGGTAAGTTTTATAGCTAACACCAGTATATTTTTTGAAAAGCTTACTAAAATAATACGGATTAAAATTAAAAGTTGCACTTATTTGTGAAAGTGATATCTCTTGATTGTAATTTTGATTGATGAAATTTATAGCTTTATTTATTGAGTCGTTGCTTATAATCTGTTCATGGTTTATTTTTGCTTTGCCAAAAAGAGCAAATATTGCTCTTTTTGCTATTTCAAGAATACGGGAGGAGTCACCGTTTAAAATTTCAATAATTATTTTTTCTATATCAAAAGATTCTTCCTTATAAGTTGCTTCAGTTTCAAGCAAGAGCATGATAATTAACTTTATCATCTTGAATTTTAAATTGTTTTCACCAAATACTTCAAGGTAGAGCTTGTGAAGCTGATTGATGTAGTTTTCTATTAAAGGAACTTGGGTTGGGTTGTTAATAGAATGTATCAATTTTGCTTCTAAGTTTTCAATCAGAAGCAAAGAGTGTTCATTTTCTTCCTTGTCATTGGTTGCATCAATATCAAGAATATTATAATATGCTTCCCAAAAAGCATTCTCATATCCTTCTTCCAAATAATAAAAGTCACTAAAAGCAATCTTTATATCATCCCAGTAGGGTTTTTGTTTCAAGATTTCTTGAATTTTCTCCTTTAACAAGTTCGCTTCCTTTTGGTCTTTTGCAGGAAAGAAACATATCAAATATTCCCCCATACCAATTGAAATAAGAGCCTTCTGCTCAAAAGAAATTTTCATATCTTTCCTTATATTTTCTAATTCACGAAAATTTAAGATGAAATCACTTTTATCTTTAAGAGTCACAACGCACAGAAACCCACTTTTTAGATTTATGCCAAAAATCTTTTCATATTGATTTATATCAACTATATCCAAGGCGTTTTTAAAAATAAGAGTGGGTATGAAACTATTCTCCAAAAGATTTCGCATTACAATCAGTTGAGTATTTTTTTCTATATTTTCTCTTGTTTTTGCTAATATCTGATTTACCTGAGATATAGCTAACTTAATAGTTGACAAGATATCATCTATTGAATAAGGCTTTAGTATATATGCGAAAGCTTTTTCTTTTATAGCTTTTTTGGCAAACTCAAATTTATCGTAAGCAGAAACTATTATAAAAAGAGGAAATTCAGAATTTCTTAATTTACGATATTCCTCAATCAGCTCAAGACCGTCCAAGTCTGGCATTTTTATGTCGATAAATGCTATGTGGTATTGATAGAAAAGCAAATTTTCTAAAGCCTCTCTTCCAGACAAAGACGTTGTAATTTCAATATTTTCTTTGAGATTATTTTCCAATATAAACTTAATTGAGTCTACAACAATTTTTTCATCATCAACAATTAAGATTTTGTACATCATATGTCCACCTCTTGTTTTGGAAGCTGCGATATTTCTGTTAAAAATGGTACACGTATTGTTACTTTTGTACCGCCCTGTGGATTTGCTTCTATGGTCAATGGATTTTCAATTCTGTAAAAGAAAGAAAGACGCTTGGCAATGTTACTAAGACCAATTCCTGTTGTTTTGGTTTCCTCAAAAGACGAATTTTTGAGATTTTCGATAGTAGCAAAATCAATTCCACGCCCATTGTCAATAACTTCAATTATCGCTTGATTCTCATTTTTCTTTGCAAGAATTTTGATTTCACCACTTTCTTTTTCTTTGAAACCATGAATAATAGCATTTTCCACAAGTGGTTGCAATATCATGCATGGAACAAGAAGTTCATTCAATTCTTCCTCAATTTCTATATCTAATCTTATTCTATCACCAAATCGCATGGAATAGATATACATATAGTTCTGTACATTATCTATTTCTTCCTTTAGTTTCACAATTCTATTTATATTGTGCACAACATATCTAAGATAGTTTGAGGTTCTCAGTAGAATTTCGTATGTTTGCTTAGCGTTTTCAAACATTGCAATCTGAAGGATTGTGTTTAGAGTGTTGAAAAGAAAATGAGGATTGATCTGCGCTTGAAGGTTTTTGAGTTCAGCCTCTTGCAGCGCCTGTTTGTATTTGATTGCTTCAATCTTTTGCTGGGCATACATTCTTTCTAAATCAGCCTTTTCTTCCAGTTTTTTTACCATTTCCTTTATATTGGATATCATATTAGAAAATGAATCATACAAAATGGCCACCTCATCATTAGATGAATAAGAAGAAAGCTGAACCTCCAAGTTTCCATGTGCTATTTTGTTCGCAACTTTTGAAAGATTTATGATAGGAGTTGTAAATGTGCTGCTAAAAACGATACTCAGTAGTGTCGCAAATAACGTCCAGATTAAGATTACAGCTGTGTTTACTTTTCTTATTGTATTTAATTGCTGCTGAGCTTTAATATGAATTTCCATAGTAAACTTTACTTTTTGCTCACTAAATTTTTCAAGATATTCATTTAAAAAACCTGAAAAATCTATATATTCGGAGTATACTTTTGCAAGAGGAAGATTACCCTTTTTGTAGATTATAAGTTTCTCAGCTAATTTGCTCAGATGCTCAAAGAGGGCGTTCAGATTTGTATAGTATAAATATTCTTCTCTGCTCAGAATTTTGCTTTCTAACATAGAAAGTTTTTCATCTATTGAATTTATCGAACCGTAAACTGCAAGCATTGAATCCGAATCGCCAAGACTTAAGTATCTTTGGATATTTGAGTTAAGGATATTGATATCCTGCTTTGTTCTATTGATTGTATTAATTGTATCTAATGTTTCATTGACTAAACTTATAAGATAATTGTTATTATACTGAATCAAGATGTCAATTGCTAACAAAGAAACAATTAGGATTAAGAAAAAAGCAAGAAGCTTGCTCTGCAAAGAGAAAAATTTCATCTTTATCACCTTATTCAATCACTTCAAAGTTGGTTGAGATGTAAGAAGAAGCATGGCCAAACTTTTTCCAGCTCAATAGAGCTTCACATAGCTTTTGGGCTATTAACTGCCCGTTGTCATTTATAATTCCATTGATTATTTTTTCTCTTACATACTTTTGCAATTTCTCGTTGGTTCCAGCACCAATCACTATAAATTGATCAAGCTTGTTGAATGTTAAAATGTTCTGTGCCACTGTCATAGTATCAGTTTCGCTTCCAACATAAATAACATTGAATTTCTGAGAATTTTCAAGGATTAATTGTCTTGCTACCTCTTCAGGTGGAAAAGACGGATACTCGAAATTGAAATTCTTTATTGTTACATCTCTTATTCCTTTTTCTTTTAAAAAATCCACAAGTCCTTTTACTTCCAGTGTACCACCAATGGTTGTGTACAAAGGATTTACGATTGCAATTTTCAATTTAGTTGGTACATTTTGCTTTTCTCTAAGTACTCCATATATGATTTTGCCAGCAATTTTTCCTTTATAATAATAGTCAATTCCCACAAATACATCTTCGTATCTAAATAGCATGTCATTGAACAAAGAGACTATAAAGATGCCCTTATTTTTCAAACTGGACAAAGCTTGAGCTATCTCTTTCGAGTTATATATGTTGCACATTACAATTGCATCTGGTCTTACAACCTCAGCAAGCTTTAAAAACTTATAAGCCTCTGAAGAGGTATTGTAAAAAACAATATCAGGTAAGATACTTTGTTTTTCGGATATTTTATTAAATTGGTCTAAGAACCAGCTCCAATATATCTGACTTTCAGGAAGTATCATCATAATTCGCGTAGTACTTTTTAGATTGACCTTTTTGGTTGTGGTATTTATAAATCGTATACTGTAAATGTCATACAAAATAATTGCTACAAAAATAATTATGCTAAAAATTACCATAATTCTAAAACTGAGCTTTTGCAGTTTTGTCTTCATCTTTTATTACTGCCTCCCTTACGTCTCATTATAACATTTTGTTTGCAACTTACCCATAGCAATTTTTTGATTTCAAAAAAGTACTATTCACCTTAGAAAACATATTTAATAATTCCACTGAGAAGACAAAAAATAATAGTGTTTTTGTAAATGTTTATTGTTAAAATGATATTGCAAAACAAACAAAAAAATTTAAGAGGGAGGTTAAATTGTAATGAAAAAGTCACTATTAAGAATTGTTGCCATTTTTGTTGCGATAGCCTTTGTAATTGGTATGGGCTTTGTGGTTGTTCCAAAATATGCAAAAGCTAAATCGTCAAAACAGATCAAAATTGGTCTTTCTCTTGCAACATTGCAGGAGGAAAGATGGCACAAAGACAGAGATGAATTTGTAAAAGCAGCTCAAAAGCTTGGTGCAAAAGTTTTGGTTCAAGCTGCTAACATGGACGACGTAAAACAAAAAGAACAATGTGAAAATTTAATTAGCCAAGGTGTAGATGTACTGGTAATTGTTCCAAACAACGCAGAAGTTTTCACATCTATCATTGAAGAAGCTCACAAGGCAAAAATACCAGTAATTTCATACGACAGATTAATTAAAAACGCAAATGTTGACCTTTACATCTCGTTTGACAATGTAAAAGTTGGTGAACTTCAGGGTAAGTATTTGACATCAAAGGTTCCAAAGGGCAATTACTTTGTATTCAGAGGTGCTCCAACAGACAACAACGCAACACTCTTCTACCAAGGTGCTATGAAGTATATCCAGCCTCTTGTAAAGAGCGGAAAAGTAAAAGTGCTTTTTGACCAGCCAGTAAAAGACTGGAAACCAGAAGAAGCTTTAAGACTTTGTGAAAATGCACTCACTGCAGCAAAAAACAACGTTCAAGGAATCTTGGCACCAAACGATGGAACAGCAGGTGGAATTATTCAGGCGCTTAAAGCACAGGGACTTGCAGGAAAGGTTGTTGTAACTGGCCAGGATGCTGATCTTGCAGCTGTTAAGAGAATTGTTGAGGGAACACAGACAATGACAGTGTTCAAAGATGTAAGACTTCTTGCAAAGAAAGCTGCTGAGGTTGCAGTTGAGCTTGCAAAAGGCAAGAAGGTTTCTCAGCTCAAAGATGTAAATGGCAAGGTTTACAACGGAAAACTTAATGTTCCATCAATACTTTTGACACCTGTTGCTGTTGATAAGTCTAACATCGACAAGGTATTGATTCAGAGCGGTTGGTTTACAAAAGAACAGGTTTATGGGAAGAAGTAGTTTGAAGTTTCAGCTATAAAGCTTGGCTGATTTTCTGGGAAGGGGTGGGCTTTTACCCCTTCTCAGAATTTAATTTTGAAGGGGTGAAGGTGGTTTTTGAAATGAGTGAATACATTCTTGAAATGGTTCACATAACAAAAGAATTTCCAGGTGTCAAGGCATTAGATGATGTAACTTTTAGAGTGAGAAAAGGAGAAATTCACGCCTTAGTTGGTGAAAATGGTGCAGGTAAATCAACACTTATGAAGATTTTGAGCGGGGTTTATCCGCATGGCACATACAGCGGTGATATTTTTATAGAAGGCAAAAAACAGCACTTTAGAAACATTAAAGACAGTGAACATGCAGGAGTAGCTATAATATACCAGGAACTCACGCTTGTAAAAGGCATGACTGTTGGCGAAAATATCTTTCTTGGCAGAGAGCCTGTTGTAAACGGGATTATAAACTGGAATAAGGTCTATGCTGATTCTAAAAAACTTTTTGAAAAGCTAAACATTGAGATAGATGTTTATGAAAAAGTTGAAAATTTAGGAATAGGCCAGCAGCAGATGGTTGAGATTGCAAAGGCTATTTCAAAAGATAGCAAGATTTTAATTCTTGACGAGCCCACAGCAGCTTTAACAGAAAGCGAAACCAGACAGCTTTTTAGAATCTTGAGAGATTTAAAAAAACACGGTGTTACATGCATATACATCTCTCACAGATTGGAAGAAATTTTTGAAATTGCAGACACAGTAACAGTTTTAAGAGACGGCAAAACAATATCAACAGACCCGATATCAGCTTTGACAGAGGATGAAATAATAAAAAGAATGGTTGGTCGTGAGCTTACTCAAAGATATCCGAAGGTTCCACACAAAGCAAAAAGAACAATTATGGAAGTCAGGAATTTTTCTGTGTATGACAAAGACAATCCGGAAAAAAAGATAATTGACAATGTAAGTTTTGAGATAAAAGAGGGCGAGATATTAGGTATTTCAGGGCTTATGGGGGCTGGCAGAACAGAGCTTTTTATGAGCATATTTGGTGCATATCCAGGAAGAAAAGAAGGAGAAATCTGGCTTGAAGGAAAGAAAATAAGTATAAATAGCCCCAGAGAGGCAATTGAACATGGGATATGCTATCTTTCAGAAGACAGAAAGCGATATGGGCTTGTGCTCATGATGGATATAAAGGACAACATTTTGCTTCCGAACTACCAGAAGTTTGCAAACGGAGGGATAATAAATATTCCAAAGTCGCTCAGCACAGCTTTGGATTATGTTGGCAAACTCAGAATTAAAATAGCTTCACCTTTCCAGCAGGTTATGAATTTAAGCGGTGGTAACCAGCAAAAGGTTATTATTGCTAAATGGCTTTTGGCAAACCCAAAAATATTAATTCTGGATGAGCCAACAAGAGGTATTGATGTTGGTGCAAAGTATGAAATTTATAACCTTATGAACCAGTTTGTTGACCAGGGTGTTGGAATAGTTATGATTTCATCAGAACTTCCTGAGATTTTGGGTATGTCAGATAGAATACTTGTTATGCAAAAGGGCAAAATTGCAGGTGAGCTCATGGCCGAAGAGGCAACTCAAGAAAAGATTATGACATTAGCAACAGGAGGAAGATAAGGGATGAATTTGAAGAAAAACTTACGAACTTACACACTCATAATTGCAATACTCCTTATCTGGACAATATTTACAGCACTTACTGATGGCAACTTTCTGACACCGCGAAATCTTTCAATGCTTGCAAGACAGATGGCAATCACAGCACTTGTTGCAATCGGTATGGTATTTGTAATTGTTGCAGGGCACATTGACCTTTCGGTTGGTTCTGTTGTTGGTTTTACAGGAGCAATTGCTGGCGTACTTCAGGTTTGGCATGGCTGGTCAACTCCTGCAACTATTATTGCAGTACTAATTATTGGTGTTTTAATTGGAATATGGCAAGGGTATTGGGTTGCATACAGAGGTGTTCCAGCATTCATTGTTACACTGGCAGGCATGCTTGTGTTCAGAGGCGGTGTGCTTTTAGCAAGCAAAGGTATTACAATCTCACCTTTTAAAGAAAGTTTTACTTTCATAGGTCAAGGCTATCTTAACAAAACACTGAGCATTATATTTGGCGCTGTACTGATAGTAGGATATTTACTGCTGACAATCAGTCAGAGAAATAGGAGAAAAAAATACAATTTAGAGGTTTTGCCAATAGGATTAGAAATAGCAAAAGCAACCGTTGTAATTGCATTGATTGCAGCATTTACAGGTGTTATGATAAGCTATGAAGGTATATCGATTCCTGTTCTTATATTAGTTATATTTACAATACTGCTGACTTTTGTTTCACAGAACACAACTTTTGGTAAGTATGTTTATGCGATAGGTGGAAACAAAGAAGCTGCAAGCCTTTCGGGTATTAACATTAAAAATGTCACAATGAAAATATTCATTCTGATGGGCTTTTTATCAGCACTTGCAGGAATTGTGCTTACATCGAGACTTGACGCCGCGACATCTGGTGCAGGAACGAATATGGAGCTTGATGCAATTGCTGCTGCAATCCTTGGTGGTACAAGTACCTTGGGTGGTGAAGGAACAGTTCCAGGTGCTATAATTGGTGCTTTAATCATGGCAAGTATAGACAACGGTATGAGCCTTTTGAACTTAGAATATTCCTACCAGCTTATTGTAAAAGGACTTGTTCTTGTATTTGCAGTATGGCTTGATATTATGTCAAGAAAGAAAGCATAATTTATTAGTGGAAAGTTGAATGTGACAATAAAAACATATCCAAGGCCATAGCTTCAGGTTATATATGGTGACAGAATAAATAATGCCAAGAAGCTATGGCCTATATCGTAATAGTTGAATAAATCATGATTGTTTATATAGCCACCATAAGATATTTATAAAGATAATGACAAAAGAAAGGTGGGCCGTTTTATGGCTTCTTTGTCAAAAGGTGAGTTTGATAGGTTTCTAAAAATATTTAAAAAGAAAGGTCTTGCACAAAAACTCAGTATTTTTATTCTGATATTATTAATAATTCCAATATCAATTATAGATTTTTTTTCTGTATCAAAAGCTGTAAGTTCAGTCATCAATGAAAGTAAAAAGTCATATTTAGTTGCATCAAGTTCAACAGCACAATATTTTCAAGTTTTATTTGAAGCAGCAAAGAATAATGCAGTTCAGCTTATGGCAAATGATAATATTCAAACTTTTTTCTCTGAAGCAAAGTTGACTGCAAAGGATGATTATGAAAAAACCAAAATTGTACAGAATGCTAAAAATACTCTTGCAAATCTTGTGGTTACAAACGAAATGTTTGCAGGAGCTTACATATTAACTGATAAAGTAAATTCCTTGGTATTTCCTTCAATTGTAACAAATTACTTAGATTTTCAAAAGATAAAAAATTCAGATTGGTACAAAAAAATTGTTGATTCTGCAGGTTATATTTTAATTGATTCTCACCGAGAAAATTTTGATGAAGTAATTGAAAATAACAATGGCTCAATTTCTGCTTATGCATGTTCAATTGGATTTCAATTTAGAGACCTCCAGACAAACAAATTAAGAGGTGTAATGTTATTGGATATAAAAGAAGATTGGTTAAGAAATCAACTTCAATCAACAGAGCTTTCAAGGCAAGGTGTTCAAACAATTGGGTTGCTAAGAAGTGGAAAAATAATATTACCAGCAGATTTTGAACATACAACAAAACATTCTTTGAACTCAGACGAGAAATTTATTAAAAAGGTTTTGTCTGAAGTCAATTCAGGTAAAAATGAAGGAGCTTTTGAAACAATCTACCAACAAAAACCTTATCTCATAACTTTTTCAAAGACACAATATTTTGATTGGATAATTGTTGGTATGGTGCCAATTAATGCATTAATAAAAAGTGCGCGCAGCATGGAAAAAGTCATTATTTTGCTTACAGTAATATTTACAATAATTGCTATTGTATTTGGTCTCTTTTTTGCGTTAAGAATAGTAAGAGACATTGAAAAAGTATCTGATGTTATGGCAATAGCAGAAAAGGGTGATTTTAGAACCAGTATACATTTAAAACGCAATGATGAAATAGGTGCGCTTTCAAGAAGTTTCAACAATATGAGTAAAAATATAAAAGGTTTAATTGAAAAAGGAGTTAACTTAACAGAGCAGGTTACATCCTCCATATCTTCGTTAATAACAATAGCAGGTGAAACCTCTACAGCTTCAAATGAAATAGCAAAGGCAATACAAGAGATTGCAGAAGGTGCAGGCAATCAAGCAAAAGAAGCATCAAACGTGGTTGAAGCAGTGTCACAATTTGGTGAAAAAATAGAGTCAATTGTTTATTCAATAAATGAGATAAATAAGCTTACTAAGGAAGTATTTGAATTGTCGGAAAATGGGTCTGGCGCAGTAAAAAGGTTGGATAACACAACAGGTCATACTGTATCTATCACAGACTCAATGATTGAAAGTATAAATAAATTAGCTGATTATTCTAAGTCGATTGGTAAAATAATCCAACTTCTTGCTAATATATCAGATCAAACAAAACTCCTTGCACTGAATGCTTCAATAGAAGCAGCAAAGGCAGGGGAAGCAGGGCGTGGTTTTGCTGTAGTTGCAAGTGAGATAAGAAAACTTGCTGCACAGTCAAAAGAATCAACACTCGAGGTAGATGAGATAATTAAAAAGATAATTGGTCAGACAAAATCAACAAAGGAGATTGCAAGTAAAGTGGAAGTTGTTATTTCTGAGCAGAAAAGTGCAGTTGATACTGTTACAAATGCATTTATTGAAATAAAATCTGCAGTTGAGGAATTGTTTTCAAGGATAGAAAGTATAAATCAAGTCATTTTGAAAATAGATAAAGAAAAAAATACCATAATAAACAGCATTGAAAATATTTCAGCTATTTCTCAACAGACAGCTGCCTCAACACAAGAAGTATCAGCGTCAACTGAGGAGCAGCTGGCTGCAATTGAGGAGCTTAAAACAATGATTGAGAAGCTAAATATTTTGGCTCAAGACCTATACCAAGCAATGCAAGTGTTTAAGATTTGAAAACTTAAAAAAGAATGTACGCTAAAAAAACTGCATGCAATTAGTTTTAATTTATATAGCCTTTTAATCTTACAGTTGCCAAAAATATAATAACTAAAAATGCTCAAGGGGCTATCCAAAAATGCTTTGGAAAGCCCCTTTTTGTATATATTTGTATATATACTTTTAATTTCTAAACAATACCTTTTCATTTTCAAACATACTGGCAGCAAACTTGATTGAAATAATAATATAAACTAGTGATGAAATTATAAATAGTCCCAAGTGCTGAAAGTTAACAATATCATAAATAAGCTCTTTTAGAACAGAGATAGCGTTTACAAGCGGAAGAACAAAATAAATATCAGTAAGTTCATTTGGCATCTTGTACATTGTAAGGTATGGTGGAATTACAACGATAATGCTAATAGGTGAAAGATAAGTCTGCCCTTCTTTGAAAGACCTTGCGTATGCTGCAATTGCAACCTCAATTGCAGCAAAAATTATTGCTGTCAAGATTACCACAATTAGCATAA
>Ga0207430_10199_pt1 | contig 21188 bp, 19 predicted proteins | sample YelNatsi3bottle8_FD_187544 | JGI IMG/M metagenome (GOLD analysis project Ga0207430, IMG submission 187544) | Hot spring thermophilic microbial communities from Obsidian Pool, Yellowstone National Park, USA - site 3 bottle 8 (SPAdes) (version 2) | ecosystem: Environmental > Aquatic > Thermal...
AATCATATATGAAACTAAAATCTATAACTCTTTCTATCTTCCTTAAAAGGTGATCTTTTGGAACTAACTGATCTATGCTTACAAATTCTATTTGATGTCTGGCATCCTGTTTCTTTGATAACATCTTGTTTCTCCTTTCCTCTTTTGCTTCATACTACTAAAAAAACAAGGAACCCTTTTCATCATAACGGGTTCCCGATATTTTGTCAACAGTCTGAGGCGAAGTGACTTCACTTCGCCTTAGTTAATGGTACTATATAAGCAGTATAAAGATTGTTAAATACAAATTCTATTGAAGAGAAAAACACCACGACCAGCCAATCATAGCCAGTAAGCACTGTTGTCTTAAACACAACACTTAAAGGTGGAATATATATTGTAGCTAAGAAAAGCAAAAATGATGTCAAAACTGCTAACACCAAGTAAGGATTAGTAAAAATCCCTATCTCAAAAATTAAATTTCTTTCTGACCTACATTCAAAGGCGTGTATCAGCTCTACCATCACTAATGTAGCAAAAGCTATAGTTCTAGCTTTTTCTAATGTCCCATAACTTAATGCAAATACATATGCTCCAAGAGTACTCAATGCCATTAAAAATCCCACTATAATGATTCTTATACCCAACCCTCTTGAAAATACACTTTCTTTAGCATTTCTCGGTCTCATCATCATTATTTCTTTTTCAGGAGGATCCATCCCCAGAGCTAAAGCCGGCAACCCATCAGTAACAAGATTGACCATTAATATTTGAATTGGAGCAAGAGGCAATTTTAAGGCCATTAAAGCTGCAAAAAACATAGTCAAAACTTCTCCAAGATTACAAGAAAGCAAAAATCGTATAAACTTTCGTATATTGTCATAAATTATTCTTCCTTCTTCAACAGCTGCCACAATAGTAGCAAAATTATCATCTAATAAAATCATAGAGGAAGCCTCTTTTGCAACTTCTGTTCCTCCTTTTCCCATAGCAATACCTATATCTGCCTCTTTCAAAGCAGGGGCATCATTTACCCCATCCCCTGTCATTGCTACTGTAAAACCTTTGTTTTTAAGGACTCTGACAATTCTGAGCTTATGTTTTGGGGTTACCCTTGCATAAACACTAATATTTGTACAAACTTTCTCAAGGTCCTTATCTTCCATGTTATCTAAATCCTGCCCTGTAATCACTTTATCATTTTCCCCTAATATTTTTAATTCTTTTGCTATAGCAGTTGCAGTAATCTTGTGGTCACCTGTTATCATAACCGGTTTTATTCCTGCCATCTTACATTTTAAAACTGCACCATATACTTCCCCTCGAGGAGGGTCTATCATCCCTTCCAATCCTACAAAAACCAAATCTTTTTCTATAAATTCTGCAACCATTGGAAATTTAGGAGGAAGCTTTTTGTAAGCAAAGGCCAATACTCTCAAAGCTTCCCTGCCAAAACTTTCATTGATATCTAATATTCTTTTTTTATCAAAAACAGTAAGGGGCACTTCTCTGCCTTCTGTATATTTATATGTACAAAGGTCCAATATTACATCTGGAGCACCTTTTACATACGCATATTTTTCACCATTTATCTCCACAATAACAGACATCCTTTTTCTATCTGAATCAAAAGGAATTTCCTCCATTCTTTTAATATTTTCTACCAATTCAAGAGAAAGTCCTGATTTCATTGAAAAAGAAAGTATAGCAGCTTCAGTAGGGTCTCCTATGTATTTTTCTTCTTCTAAAGTTTCTTTGCCAATTTTTATCTTCTCCCTCTTAATCTTTGCGTTATTGCACAATGCCCCTATCTCCACCATCTTTCTAAAAGCGCTTCTCTCTTTATTTCTCATTGTAGTAAATTTTTTACTTTTATCACCTTTTATTTCAAAAACTTCTTCATCGCAAAACACTTTTGTCACAGTCATTTTGTTCTCTGTCAAAGTACCTGTCTTATCCGTACATATTACATTAGTGCATCCCAAAGTTTCAACAGCAGGTAATTTTCTTATTAATGCATTTCTTTTAAGCATCCTTTGTACCCCAATAGCCAGAGAAACTGTAACAACAGCAGGAAGTCCCTCAGGAATAGCAGCAACTGCAAGGCTTACACCTGATAAAAACATATAATACAAAGACTCTCCTCTTATTATTCCTAATACTATTACAATACCGCATATAGCAAGAGCTCCTGCTACTAATACTTTTCCAAGTTTATTGAGTCTTTTTTGTAATGGCGTTTCATCTCCTTCAATATCTTTAATCATTCCTGCAATTTTCCCCATTTCTGTTTGCATACCTGTAGCAGTTACAATAGCTTTCCCTCTTCCTTTCGTAACAATAGTACCCATATAAACTACATTACTATCAGTTACTACCGCTCTTTTTACATTGTTTACAGCTTCCTTGTGGACAGGGACTGACTCACCAGTTAAAATCGATTCATCCACTTCTAAATTATGACTTTCTATCAAAACAGCATCTGCTGGAACTTTATCTCCCGCCTCCAAAATAATAATATCATCTATTACAATCTGAGAAGCCTCTATCTCTTTTTGTTCTCCATCCCTCAAAACTTTTGCAATAGGCGCTGCAAGTTTTTTTAAAGCTTCCAAAGACTGCTCTGTTCTATATTCTTGGATAAATCCTAATACAGCATTTAAAATGACGATTATCGTTATTGTCAAAGCATCCGCTAATTCTCCCATCATAGCAGAAATTAAAGTTGCTGCCAATAAAACCATCACCATAAAATCTTGAAACTGATTTAAAAATATTTGCAAAGGACTAACTTTGTGCCCTTCCTCCAATATATTCGGCCCATATTTCAATAACCTTTTTTGCGCTTCTTGACTATTTAAGCCGGTAAAGTCAGTTTTATCAAAGTAGTAAATTGTTTGTTGCATTTGCTTCTTACCGTAAGACATCCCAATCCCCTTTCTTAAACTTTTTGCTCTCTAAATAAAATATGAGGGCATTCTAAAAAACATGCCCTCATTCTTTTAAACTTTGCCATCCATCTCTTGCAAGATTGACTATTAAATTATATCGAGACCTATCAGGATGATTTATCACTTTATTATACCATTTTAATGCCTCTTCCCTGTTGCCTAACATTCTATTAAGTTCTGCTATCATATATATGAGTAGTACTTCTTCTTCATATATATCCGAACCACTATAGGCTTTTATATAAGAATCCAATGCATATTTCAAATATTTTTCTTCATTTACCTTATCATTTAAAATCCTATATATCCAAGCAATTCTAAGACAAGTCTTCGCAAAAACTATAGGCTTATCTTCTTTTATCTGGGAACAATATAAAGCCAATAAATAGGCTTCTAACGCTTTTTGAGGTGTTCTTTCACCAGAAAATTCTCTTTTAACCCACTTAGCCGTTACCAGTGATAAGATTTTTTCCTTTTTGTCATTAGTTATTCTGTCAAATTCAGATTCCAAAGCAGCATATCCACAATTTGGGCATACAATAACTTCATAAAAGAAAGGATTAATGCCATCTTTATATTTAGTATAAAAATCTCTTTCTCTTTCTTCCACCTTCAATTGCGAAGATCTTACTTTGGTATATGTAAACTCTTTTTTACATACTGGGCATACAGTTTTTTTATCGTACAAATATTTGTTCCCCAATATTACACCTCCGTCCAACATTAGTCCTATTAAATATTTTAACATACTCATCTACATTTTTCGACATTCTATAGATAAAAAATTAGCTATACCTCAAAAATTGAAATTATTTGTGATTTATTATTCTATATGTAAGGCCAATAAGCATAATAATGCCTCCATAACCAGCGATAGGATATAAATAATGAACAAGTTTTGCAAAACCAAACCTACTAGCTACAAGGGCCATTCCCCCCGAGGCAACAGTAAAAATCTTATATTTCACTGACCCAACTTCTGTAAACCTTGCCGCAAACCCATATAGATTTCCAACAGCCGTAGTATATATTTCTGCAATCAAAATAAAACTGTATACAAATTTCAAAACCGGTGAAATTTTACCAGCAACATAAAGCATGGGTATCTCATATAAAGAAGCAGTAGGCATATTTATAAGAATTGTAAAAAATATCAAAAATGCTCCTAATCCTAATCCCATTCCTCCTAATATAGCTCCCCATCTTAGTTTTGACCTGTCGTTGGTTTTCTGTCCAAGAGGAGCAAGAATGGCAACTGCCATCAAAAGATTATAGGAAGCATAAAGTATTCCCGACAATGCAAAATTTTTTACTGCAGCTTTAAAAGGAAAGTCAGCAGTTGTTATAACCGTAATGTCTGGTACATAAAAAAGGGAAAAAATACTCACAATAATTACGGCAAGCAAGAGCAAAGGTACGACAAAAGAAATGGCAGAAATAACTCCTCCAATTCCTGTTAATACTGTTACAACCGATAATACTGCCATTACTGCACCACCAAAAGCAGAAGAAAGCCCAAATTGCTCTTCAAAAATTGCCCCACAACCTGCTATCATTGCAGATAGTGCTCCAAACAAAAAAAATGTAACTACTAAATCTATCACCCTTCCAAATAAAGGTCCCCCAGCCTTCATAATGACCTTTTTATAGGAGGAGGCATTAAGCCTGTTACCTAATCGCAAAATTACATACCCATAAAACACAAACATAAAAATAGCAATTAAAAGCCCTATAATTCCGTTAATTCCATGGTATACAAAAAATTGCAATATTTCTTGTCCCGAAGCAAATCCCGCTCCTACTACTGTTCCTATATAAGTTGCAGCAACTTTAAAAGCCGAAATCTCTTTTCTAATCAAAAAAATCCCGCCTTTCTTTCTATTTTAAATATATTTTTGGCGGGAGAAAAAATATTATTCTTTTGTAAAAAACTATTTACTTTTTATCATAAAATGAGTTAAAATAATAGTTGTGCCATAACAAAATATTCTAATACGTTACATTTTTTATACACAAGCAACAGGGTGAAAACAAATGAAAAAAAGAAAATGGTTTATTTTCTTTTTAATAGTAGCTATTATAGCTTCATGTGCCTTTTTTGTATATTATAAATACATCCATATAACAAAACATCCAGAATCTGTATTTAATAATGATAACAAAAATAATATTTCCAATTCTGAACAGGCATTATCTAAAAGCAAAATATATATTGCCTTTTTAGGCTTAGACAAAGATGATGAAAGAGTACACACCATAGGAAATTTTAGGACTGATACTATAATGATATTTTCAATTGATTTTAATTGTAAAGTCGTAAAAGTTCTTTCTATTCCGCGAGATACATATGTAGATATTCCCGGATTTCATAAAGACAAAATAAATGCTGCATATGTATATGGCGGTATGGGAGAAAAAGGTTATGCTCTTAGCTTAAAAACCATAAGTGATTTTTTAGGTATCAATGTGCCTTATTACATTTCAATAGACATGCAGACAATACCAGATATTGTAGACGCAATCGGTGGTGTACCTCTCGATGTAGAAGTAAACATGCATAGCCATGGAGCCAACCTAGATAAAGGATACCAAATTTTGGATGGGCAAAAGGCTTATCAGTATGTAAGATGGAGATATGACCCCATGGGAGATATAAACAGAGTTAAAAGACAACAAAAGTTTATAATTGCCTTTGCTAGCCAGCTTAAGAGTAAAGCAAAAGATGTTTCTACTTATATAAATTTATACAATACTTTTAAAGGAAAGTTGTACACTAATCTCAATTATGAGCAAATACTTGCCTTAATATACTTCGTTAAAGACGTATCACCAGATTCGATAGAAAAATTCACAGTGCCAGGAGACTTTTATGATCTAAATGGAATAAGTTATTGGAAACCAGATATAGAAAAATTAAACGAGGTGCTTAAAGAATTCACAAAATAAAGAGACGCAGCTAGAAGCGTCTCTTTATTTTGTGAAACCAACTTAGTTTCTTTTTTATTGGTTCTATCACTTCAATATCTTCACCATTAATCACTTTTTGACTGTTACTAATCAAATAGTCTATGTAGGCATCTTCAATTCCTTCTTTTTTTAAAGTCTCTAAAGCTTTTGATATCTTAGGCGCTCTTCCCCTTGTTGTATGAGCATCAGAAGCTATAAAATGCACCATATTGTGTTTTATAAGCTCTAATGACTTATACCTTATCTCATCTCCAAACAAGCCTGTAATGCTTGTAGAATTAATTTGCATAAGCGCTCCTTCGTTAATTAACCTGTATATTATATCAAAATCTCCTTTAACATATGAATATCTTTCTATGTGAGCTATAATAGGAGTAACTCCTATCACCTTAAAGTCAAATATTACATCCTCTATGTATTCCGGATAACTAGCTACTGGTAATTCTATCAAAATATATTTACCCATATCATTTATTGACATAACTTCCCCTTTTTTATAACTTTCCACTAATGTAGGAGAAACAAAAGCTTCACACCCTGGAATTATCTTTAAATCTATGCAATTTTGAATTAAAAACTCATTTACCTGCTGACAAGTATTTAAAATACTCTCTTTTGATATTTCATGCTCATATTCTATATAATGAGGTGTCGCTACAATTGACTTTATACCATCTTGTACTGCAATAAGTGCCATTTCCTTCGAAATGTCCAAGGACTCAGCACCATCATCAAAGTTAGGTAATATATGACAATGTATATCCACCATTATCTTTTCCTTCTTTTCTTATGTTGTGGGTTATTATCATCATAATAATAATAGTAATAGTAGTATCCTCTATGGCTTTCTTTTACTCTATTTAGTACAACCCCAAGAATATTAGCTTTTACACTTTCTAAAATTTCTTTTGCTCGGCTGACTGCTTCAATTTCTGTTTTCCCAGCTTGTATAACAAGTATTATTCCGTCAACCACTGGCGCTAATACTACTGCATCTGTAACAGTTACAACAGGAGGACTATCTATAAATACATAGTCGTAATCTTTTTGAATATTACTTAATAATTTTTTCATTTTATTCGAACCCAATAACTCTGCTGGATTAGGTGGAATCGGTCCGGAAGTTAATATATGTAAATTACTGTAGCTGTTATCTATATTTAAATAAGCCTCATAGTCCCCTTCATCTATCAATAAATTTGTTAAGCCTCTACTATTAGGCAAATTAAAAGTTTTATGAACTGTGGGATTCCTTAAATCTGCATCTATTACAATAACTTTACTTCCTGTCAAAGCTACAGAATAAGCTAAGTTTTTAACAACAGTACTCTTTCCCTCATTAGGTAGTGAACTGGTAATTAATATACTTTTAACTTTTTTATCTACACTTGTAAATTGCAAATTAGTTCTTAAAGCGCGAAAAGCCTCAGCAAAAGGCGATTTTGGATCTGCTACAATTAGATTTCTTGCTGCTACCATTCATTTTCACATCCTTACCTAAATTTAATTTTTTATTTCGGGAATGACACCTAATACAGGTAAGTCCAAGTATTTCTTTATATCTTCTGGGCTTTTTATAGTCCTGTCCATATATTCCAATAAAAATACAACAAAAATGCTTACCATAAGGCCTAAAATAGCTGCTACTGCAATATTCAAACTTGTTTTCGGGCTAATTTTAGAGGTTGGTGGAATAGCTTTATCAATTACCTGTACATTATCAATTTTCATTATTTTTACAATATTTTCCATAAACGAATCTGCAATGGCATTTGCCATTTCTGCTGCTTTACTAGGATCACTATTTTCTACGCTTATCTCAATAATCTCTGTGTTATCTTTAGCTGCTACATCAACACTATTTTTTAATTGGTCAACTGTTAGAGGTAACCTCAGTCTCTCAATTACTGGCTGCAGAACCCTCCTACTTTTAACAATTTCACTATAAGTGGCAGCTAACATCCTACTAGTTTGTATATCTTGAACTTGTATCTGACTATTGGTAAGCACAGAACTTTGTGTTCTGCTGACTATCAAAGAAGTACTCGCCTTATACACAGGAGTAGCAATGAAATATGAAAATATCCCGCTCATTATCATAGCTAAAAGGGTAATAATTACTATCACTTTTGCCCTTTTTCTCATAATCAGGAAAATTTCGCGCAAATCAATTTCCTCTTCTGCCATTTTTAAACCCCCTTTTATCTTTTCCTTTGTATACAATTCGCTATAAAAGCAAAATTCAGTTCTTTTTAAACTTTTTTGCTATTTTACTTTTGTAACCGCAGCCTCCTTTTCGATAGCTGTTAAATTGTCAACAAGTTCTAATAAATACCTCTTAAAAGGTTCCCTTAAGTCCTCTCTTTTCAGAGCATACTCAACAGTTGCCATAAGGTAACCTAATTTATCTCCTACATCATATCTCTTGCCAATAAAATTATAGGCGTAAATTGCTTCATAATTTAAAAGAGTTTTTAAAGCATCTGTAAGCTGTATCTCCCCACCTGTTCCTGGTGGCGTGTTTTCTAATATTTCAAATATTCTTGGCGTTATTATATATCTTCCCAGAATAGCTATATTTGATGGAGCTTCTTCTTTTTTAGGCTTTTCTACGAGATTATTCACCTTATACAATCTGTCCTCAATAGGTGTAGAATCAACAATACCATATTTATCTACATCCTCATACGGCACTTCTTGTACCCCAATAATAGAACAGTTGTACCTTTCGTATTGTTCTATCATCTGCTTTAAAACAGGGACTTCCGCATCTACTATGTCATCCCCTAAAAGAACAGCAAAGGGTTCATTGCCCACAAATGCTCTCGCACAGTATATAGCATGTCCTAAACCTTTTGGTTCCTTTTGCCTTATATAGTGAATATTTACCATATTGCTAATATCTTCTACAAGGTGTAAAAGGCTTTCCTTCTTTTTCTTTTTTAACTCCAGCTCCAACTCCACAGATTTATCAAAATGGTCTTCTATTGCTCTTTTATTTCTGCCAGTTATTATAAGAATGTCCTCTATCCCCGACTGTATCGCTTCTTCAACTATGTACTGAATAGTGGGCTTGTCCACAATTGGAAGCATTTCTTTAGGCTGGGCCTTGGTAGCAGGTAAAAACCTTGTACCAAGTCCTGCAGCCGGAATTATCGCCTTTTTTATCTTCACCATTTTTTCCTCCTCTATATAACATTCCTTTTATACCAGAATGATAATCTATTATTAATGGATTCTTCACAGACCCTTCGCTACGCTTCGGCTCAGAATGACACTACGCCAAATTTAGCTAAAGCTTCTGAAAGCTCTTTTTTAATCTCTTCTAGTTTTTCTTTTGTCTTTGCCTCACATCTCACAATAAGCTCTGGTCCTGTGTTAGAAGCTCTAACCAGTCCCCATCCTTCGTCAAACAACACTCTTGCGCCATCAACATCTATAATGTCGTATCCTTTTTCTTTAAAGTACTCAGTTACACCTTTTACCACATCAAATTTTTTCTCATCGTCACATTCTAGCCTTATTTCAGGTGTTGCAGGATATTTAGGAACATCAGCTAAAAGCTCAGACAAAGATTTATCTGTATTAGAAAGTATTCGTAAAAGCCTTGCAGCAGCATATGCCGCATCATCAAATCCATAGTACTCATCTGCAAAAAACATATGACCAGACATTTCTCCTGTAAATACAGCACCTAATTCTTTCATTTTTGCTTTTATAAGGGAATGGCCTGTTTTGAAAAAGATAGGTTTGCCTCCCAATCTCTCAATTTCTTCTACTAATGCCTGAGAACATTTCACTTCTACAATGGCATCGGCACCGGGATGTTTTTTCATTATTTCTCTCCAATAAAGAATCATCAACATATCTCCCCAAATTATATTCCCCTTATCATCCACAACGCCAATTCTATCACCGTCACCATCAAAAGCTATACCCAAATCAGCCTTCACTCTTTTTACTTCTTCAATTAAATCTTTTAAATTTTCTTCTTTTACTGGATCTGGGAAATGGTTTGGAAATGTAGGATCAGATTCACAATAGAGAGGATATACTTCACAACCTAAGTTATATATAACATCAGGATAAAAATATGAACCTGTGCCATTCCCACAATCTACAACAACTTTAAGCTTTCTGTCGCCTAATTTAACCTTTTCTTTTATCATGTTAATATACGAATTAATAGGATAAGCATACTTCACATTCCCTGTACCTTTTTCAAATTCGCCTTTTTCTGCTATATAGTATAGTTTTTTAAGTTCATCGCCATAAATAGTAGAAGGTCCTACCATAACTTTGAAACCATTAAATTGTGGCGGATTGTGGCTTGCAGTAATCATCATCCCTGCTTGATAATTGTACAGGACATTAGAATAGTAAAAAGCTGGAGTCGTCAAAACCCCTACATCTAATACATCACAGCCTGTAGAAGTAAGTCCTTTAATCAAAGCATCTCGTATAGGCCTTGATGATAATCTATTATCTCTGCCTACCAGCACATCCTTAATTCCTTTTTGTCTCACATATGTACCAAAAGCCTTTCCTATTATTTCTGCGGTCTCAGCAGTTAAATCTTCACCCCACACCCCTCTAATATCATACATCCTAAACATGTTTTCATTCAACTTCATTTGTCTCAACCTCCTTTTTATGTCATACAATTTAATTATATAGATAATACTGAAAATCCTCAATACACAATCTTCACAAAATTGTTTCTTGACTTTCCGCAAATATATCAACAAGCGTAAACCAGACTCCTGTGCTGCTCAGATACATTTTCAATTACTTCAATAGCTAAATCTACACTTTTCAGTTCCCCCGCTATACTAAGCATAACTTTTGCTCTCTTTTTCCTTTTGTCTATTTTCTTAATAAGCCCCTCATACCCTTTCAATGGTCCTTCAATTATCTTTACTCTTTCTCCTTCCATTATACCTTTTGACAAATCTATTAAATCAGAATTTTTAGTAAGAGACAAAATTATTTTCATCTCTTCTTCTTTTACAAAAGCAGGCCTTTTCCCTTCTTTCAGAAAAATACCTCTTTTTAAAACATCAGACATTTTATAATATAAATCATCGCTCATCTCGGCATTTACAAAAACATATCCAGGAAACAAAAGTCTAATTCTTTCCACTGGTTGTCCTTTTTCTCTCTCTATAATTTTTCTTTTCGGAATAAGCAATTTCACTTCCTCTTGTTTAAAGCAACTCTCAATAATATCTCTAACTTTGTTTTCATATCCACTTCGAGTAAAAATAACATACCATTTTTTCATTTTTCTACACCCCATTTTATAATTTTAGCAATTATTTTTACAAAATTCAACATATAATTTCCAAATCTTATATAAATGAGTATACGTATGGAAACTTGAAAAACTCAGCTATTGTGCTATATTATAATTATTCGAAACAAATTAACGTTTAAAGGGGAACTTTTTATGCAAATTTTTATTGTTGACGCTTTTACAAGTAAAGAATTTAGTGGCAATCCTGCAGGAGTAGTAAATCCATCAAGGTGAAAGCATAAGTTTAAGTTATATTGGAAAGGCATAATGTCTGCTGCAGCTATTATATTCTTTGCATATATAGGGTTTGATGCCGTATCTACCGCAGCGGAAGAAACAAAAGATCCAACTCGAAATGTACCGTTAGGACTTGTAATGGCAATGATTGTAATATTAGCACTTTATATTTCAGTTGCCGTCGTTTTAGTAGGTATGGTACCTTATAAACAGATTATTCCGGATAATGCTCTCCCAGGTGCATTAATGAGCATTGGAATTAACTGGGGTTCTGCATTAGTAGCTACTGGTGCTGCCGTAGGTATGATATCCACACTCCTTGTAACTCTTTACGGTCAAATAAGAATATTTATGGTTATGGCAAGAGATGGACTTTTACCAGAAGTTTTCTCCCATGTTCATCCCAAATATAGAACACCTCATATCAACACTATAATTACAAGTGTAGTAGCAGCTATTATTGCTGGATTTTTGCCACTTGATATAATTATTGAGCTTTGCAATATAGGTACTCTGTCTGTATTTGTAATTGTATCAATAGGAATATTAGTCTTAAGAGTTAAAATGCCTAATGTTGAAAGGAAATTCAGAGTTCCTTTTGTTTGGGTAGTAGCACCTCTTACAATGGCTTTCAGCTTATACCTTATGGCAAGTCTACCTTGGGTTACATGGGCAAGGTTTGGAATATGGATGTTAGTAGGCTTGATAATATATTTTGCTTATGGCAGATACCATAGCATGCTAAATACACAAAAATAAGGGAGGCTGCAAAAAACAGCCTCCTACTTTTGTATATCTCTTAAACCTTTTATTCCTCTTTTGACCATTTCAGTTACTATAAACGTCGCCACATCATCAGCATATTTACCTGGTCCAAAACCTGCATCATACCCCAATTCCTTTGCAAGTTCATGAGTTATTCTAGGGCCGCCACATATTAATAACACCTTATCTCTTATTCCCTCTGCTTCAAGAAGCTCTACAAGATGAGTCAAATTTTTTATGTGAATGTCCTTTTGTGTAACTGTTTGAGAAATCAAAAGCGCATCTGCTTTGAGTTCTATCGCCTTTTTAACAAATTCCTCGTTGGGAACTTGGCTCCCAAGATTATGGGCTTCTATCATCTCATACCTCTCAAGCCCATAATGACCTGCATATCCCTTCATATTCATAATGGCATCCAGTCCGACGGTGTGGGCATCTGTTCCTGTTGTGGCACCAACTACCACAATTTTCCTCTTTATGTGCTCTTTGATGTATTCATTGACTTCTTCCATTGTCATAGTTTTGATATCTATAGTCTCTACATGTATAGAAGTATAGTCTACAGTGTGAATAAGGCTTCCGTATATTATGAAGAAGGTAAAATCTTTGTCCAAAGGTGTATGATATACCACCATTGGATTTTCCAGTCCCATCTTCTTTGCTAGTTGCTTAGCCGCCTCCACTGCTTTTTCTCCATCTGGTACAGGTAAAGTAAAGCTTAATTGAACTTTTCCATCATTCATCGTATCTCCATAGGGTTTAACTTTGGTCAAATCAAGGGTTTTATCGTAATCTTTCCGCTCTGTAGAGTAAAGCCCACTGCTCATTGTCTATCACCTCTTAGCATAAGGTCTATGAAAGGATTAAAATAGTTTGGGTCTTTCTCTACAACTCCCTCTAAACCTCTTCCTCCATTCATTGACCTTTTAATTCCTGCAAACTTACCTTGCTCTAATGTTCTAAAGAGTCCTTCCTTTTCAATTTCCCTCAATAGCTCATAAGCCTTAATAAGAACTTCATTAGCCCTCTGTTGGATTATTCCACCTTCTTTAAAGTATATCTCATCTGCTATATCTGCCATATTGTTGAATATATACTTTGCACTCTCAATAGACAAAGCCCTATCAGACATAAAAGGCGTGTGTATAGCTTCTGTAAGCATACCCAAAAGGTGAATCTTTTGCTTTGTCATTATAGTCACAATATTAAATAAAGCGTCTTGCACATGCCCTTTAAAAATATTCCCTGTCATGTACTTTGTAGGTGGCATGTATTTTAAAGGAGCTTTAGGGAATATCTCTCTTGCCATTTGCGCTTGCGCAAGTTCGTATAAAAATCCATTTTTAAGGTCAGGATTCATTTCAAAAGCGTGCCCCAATCCTATCTGCTCTTCAGGAATTCCTGCTAAAAGAGCAAATTGCTCATTTATAAGCTGGGAAGCTAAAACTGTGTGAGCCTCTTCATAAGCATCAGAAGTTGTCAAATAATTGTCTTCTCCAGTGTTTATAATAATTCCTGCAAAACCATTTATAATTCTTGAAAAATATTGGTCTACAAGAGTTCTCTTCATATTTATATCTCTAAAAAGAATCCCATACAATGCATCGTTTAGCATAACATCTAATCTCTCTAAAGCCCCCATAGCCGCAATTTCGGGCATACAAAGGCCAGAACAATAATTGCAAAGCCTTATATACCTCCCTACCTCTTCAGAAACCTCATCAAGGGCTTTTCTCATAAGGCGGAAATTCTCTTGTGTAGCGTAAGTACCTCCAAATCCTTCAGTAGTTGCTCCATAAGGTACATAATCTAAAAGGCTTTGTCCTGTAGTCCTAATTACCGCAATTACGTCTGCTCCCTGCCTTGCAGCAGCCTGTGCCTGCACAATATCTTCATAGATATTACCCGTTGCCACAATCAAATAGAGAAGTGGACCTTCTTTCTTACCGTATTTTTTCAAAAGTTCTTCTCTTTTCCTTCTATTTTCTTTTATCTTTTCAACAGTTTTTACCGCAACCTCTTGAACAGCTAATTTTATATCAAACAAATCTGCCATCGGCATTTTAGTAAGGTCAAGCTCATTTCTACCCACTTTTTCAGCTATCTGTTGAGGAGTAAGTCCTGTATAAAGCATAGCATTACCTATAAAGAAAGCTACCCCAAGTGAAAGTCTCCCTCCATTTTTTATGTTGTCAACCACAACATTAGGAAGAGGAACTCCCATCTCATCTACTCCATCTATTCCTAAAAGCCTACATACTGTTCTTTCAATTGCAACAGTAGTATGGGCATCAATAAATTTTTGTGTATCTTCTGCAATATTTCTTGCGCACTCTCTCGCCTTATTGACTATATCCCAATTTAAATTGAGCTTGCTTTTCATATATCACTCCTCCTTCTCATAGTACTTTTCTGCAAGTTTTATAACTTCTTCTTCTAAGCTCAATATTCTACAAATGTTCAAAGCATCTTTTGGAACTTCATAGAAAGAATCTACCCTTTCCAAATTGTAATCCATATATTCTTGAAGAATTTCTATCGAATTGCTTCTATTCATGCTAATTTTTTGTTTTAGCATTTCAAAGTCAACATTTTTCAGCCCCACTACTTGATAATGAATCATATTTTCCTCTACTACACCGTCATAATGGGTGGCTAATAGGGTTATAGAAGGAAAACTATTCAAATACTTTGAAATAGCTTTTACAATGTACAATCCCTCTTCTGGATTTGTTCCCCTCGCTATCTCATCCAATGCAATAAACCCACTCCCTTTTTTTACATCCTCTATTATTTCTTTTAATTTAATAACTTCCGCTCCAAAACTACTTAATCCTCTTGATACAGACTGTAAATCCTCAGAAACAAAATGTATAAAATCTACAATAGGAAAGGAAGCTTCCTCAGCAAATACAAAAAACCCCATTATGCCTAATAAAAGATTAAGAGTGATAGTTTTTAATGCTACAGTTTTTCCTCCCATGTTGGCACCTGTTATAACAGTAGTTCCATTTTTTATCTTTAAACTTATTGGAGTAAATTTTTTGCCTTGAGCCTTTAAAATGTCTGAAACCTGAGGATTTATTACATTCGTAAAGTTAATCTCTAAGTCTTCATTTATCTTGGGTTTTATTCCTCCATATTCCATTGACAATTTAGTTTTTGCCATCAAAAAGTCAAAACGACCTATAGCTTTTATATTAGCTTCTAATATACTGATGTAGCTAAACAACTCTTTAGAAATCCTCTTTTTAACTTCTAACTCTTCCTGTTGCTCTAAAACCACTATCTCTAATCTTTTTTCCTTTAACTTTTCGATTTTTTCCTTTTCTGTCTCTAAAAATATTTGTCTTTCAATTTCCCTTTTTTTCTCTCTTATTTCTTTAAGCCTTTGTGAATATTCATCATAAATGTGAAAAGTAGCAATCCTCTTTTTTTGAGGGTCAAGTAAATCTAAAATAGGTTTTACTGATTTTAGCTTTATATCTTCTATGTCAACCTTTAATCTTTCTATAAAAGTGCGCAGTTCTTCACTCAAAAGGCAAAATATTTTTATTTCGTATAGCTCCACTTCATCTAAAATTTCGCCAGTTTTACACTTTTTTACACTATTTCTTATATCTTTTATCTTAAAAAGTATTTTTAAAATTTTATAAAACAACTCTTTGTCCTTTTCTAAACTCCCTCTCATTAATTCAATATAGTCATACTCTTTTATAACTTTTTCTTTTTCCTCTCTTTTAAAAGGTTTTACATTTTTCATCTCTTCTTTCCCATAAGGAGTTATAACCTGCAATCTAGCCATTATATAGTTAAAGCCTATTTGCTCTCTTTCTTTTTCTGTCAAAAATTTAATATTAATCACCACCCATTACATCAAATACAGGGATAGAGATTTCTCTTTTTAATCTCTCTAAAAACTCCTTTTTGTCATACTGATAATTTAAAGAGGAGACAGGATTTATAGTAACGCAAACTAAATTTACTGGTTTTAGTACTTTTAAAATGCCACCACCCTTTTGAAACTTTAAAAATGTTTCTTCTTGTAAAAAAAGCTTTGTAGAGTCTTCTGCAAGAAACGCTACTCCTTTATACTTATCTGTACCTCTCATCACATCTTCAATTAATTTATCAGAGACCACTCCCTTTATAACTACATGAGTGGCCCCTTCTAAATTTTCAACAATCTCTTTAGAAGAATCTATAGCTGTAGGTAGTTCTATCGTTTTATAACGCTTGTCTTTGTATATAAAACCCAAACGAGAGTTATCTAAAATATTTTGCGCCAATTTTAAAATTTCTTTATCTTTTTCTGCCTCTATAGACAAAAGTTTCACAGTAAAAGCTGTTTTTCTAATCGTCTCCTCCATATCATAGGACAAAGCTGCTCCTGTAGCCAGTATTGTAGCTTCAGATACAGAAGGAGAAGCCTGAGTTTTTCTACTTAAGGCTCCATCTATAATAGCTTTATCACAACCCAATTTCAAAAGAAGGTTACATACTTTTGCCATTTCACTATTTATAGATGGTCCTGCTAAATCTACATAACCATCGCTTAATGCTTTAGCAATTACTATTTCTCCCATTGGAGTATCAAATCCTGTAGTTGCAACTATTTCTTTAGTAATATCGCTGTTTAGCAAAGCCTCTTTCGCTGTCGCTATATAGCTACCTTTAGCTATGTAAATTCGAGGTTTGGGGAAAAAAGCTACTTGGTCATACTCTTCTCCATCTCTTCCTATTGAGGTAAGACCAAGGGTATATTTACCCCTGGCCTTACTCAAAATATAATTTAGCACAGTGGTTTTCCCTACATTTTTCGCCATACCTATTATAGAAATAGTACGATAGTCCTTCAGCAATTCAAGTATTTTACTCATCTAATCTCCTTCTCTTTTTCCTTTCTAATTCTTGAGGCTCTATTGTAGCAATTTTGTCTTGCTGGAGAAGACCCGCAACACCGGTTATTTCTTCTGGTCTTTCCTCATCGCATACACAAGGACCTGGCATATAATTTTGTGGCTCTATATATGTGGTGATAACTCCTTCATAATTTCTAAGAACTACTTTGTCATGGCTTTGAGATATTACATAATTGGGGCCTACTGGAATTTTCCCTCCTCCGCCTGGTGCATCTACCACAAAGGTAGGAACGCAAAATCCTGATGTATGACCTCTCAAAGCCTCAATAATTTCAATTCCCTTTGAAACAGGAGTCCTAAAGTGGGAAAGCCCTAATGACAAATCACATTGGTAAATATAATAGGGCCTTACCCTTATTTTCACCAATTCATGAACAAGTTTTTTCATGACATGTACGCAATCATTTACTCCCCTTAGAAGAACCGTCTGGTTTCCAAGAGGAATTCCCGCATCTGCCAGCATTTCGCAGGCCCTCCTAGAATCCTCTGTTATTTCGTGAGGATGATTAAAATGAGTATTTAACCATATTGGATGATATTTTTTGAGCATATTAACAAGTTCGGGCGTTATTCTTTGTGGAAGCACAACAGGAGTTGAGGAACCTATTCTTATTATCTCTACATGAGGTATCTCTCTTAGCCTTTTTATAATCCTCTCTAACCTATCATCTGAAAGAGTAAGTGGATCTCCCCCCGAAATAAGTACATCTCGTATTTGCGGAGTTTTAGCAATGTACTCGATGGCCCTCTCTATTTTATCCATTGGAAGTGGCGCATCAGTTTGTCCTGCAAATCTTCTCCTCGTACAATGTCTGCAATACATAGAGCATTGGTCTGTTATAAGAAGCAGCACCCTATCAGGATATCTGTGAGTAAGCCCCGGCACTGGTGAATCTACATCTTCACTAAGTGGATCTACCAAATCTTCGGAAGCCCTGTAAAGTTCATTTATAGTAGGAACCGCTCTCTTTCTTATAGGGTCATTTGGATCGTTTGGATCTATTAAAGAAAGGTAATATGGCGTTATAGCCATTCTCAAAGTCTGCAAAGTCTTAGAAATCGCTTCTTCTTCCTCTTGTGTCAAAGGCAAATACTTTTTAAGCTCTTCCACTGTCTCTATTCGGTTTCTAATTTGCCACTTCCAATCGTTCCACTCTTCGTCCGACACATGGCCGAAAAGCTCATATCTCCTATTAACTCTCATTTTTAAAAATCCCCCCATTTAATTTACCTCTGCCTCACTTAGCATACATTTCTTCAAAAACTTTCCTCAGCTTTTCATTCTCTCTCAATTCTTGCAGAGTGATTTCTGCATGATCTTTTGTATAGCCATTTCCTATTATCATCGTGATATCTTTTCCTACGCCTTCTGCACCTAAAGCTGCTTTTGTGAAATTTGTCGCCATTGAGAAGAAATAGGCAATTCCTTCATCTCTTACAGGCAAAATAGTGGACATCTCTGTGTTTGGGATATTTACACAGTTTATAGCAATATCTACTTCTTTTCCTCCGTTTGCTTCTAGAGTTTTATTTAGAACCTCCACTGGTTTTTGCGCATCAGCGATTATAATCTCATGGCAAATGTCTAATTCCTCTAATTTTTTCTTTGCTTCTTCTCTTCTCACAACTCCTATAACTTTGCCAGTCGGTCCTACTCTTTTTTTAGCCTCATAACAGCAAAGCATTCCTGACTTCCCATTAGCTCCAAGCACTAAAACACTCTGACCTGGTTTTACAAGTTTTGCAGTTTGAGCAGGCGCTCCTGCTACATCTAAAGCAGCCAAAGCTAATGTTTCTTCCATGTCATCAGGAAGTTTAGCATAAATTCCGCTTTCAAAAAGTATTGCTTTGCCCTTTATTTCAACTCTGTCTATATCGAGTTTGACGGATAAAATCTCATCTATTCTAAGAGGAGTAAGTGTAAGAGAAACTAATGTCGCTATCTTATCCCCTATTTTTAAGTCCCTCTTGCCGAGTAGTGCATCTCCTATTTTTTCAACACGGCCTATAAGCATTCCCCCAGAGCCTGTAACGGGGTTTTGCATTTTTCCCCTTTCATTTACAATTTGAAAAATTTTTGCCTTGATTTTTTCCACATCTCCGCCAGCTTCTTCTTTAAGCTGTGTAAAACTTGCAGAATCTATATTCAACGCCATCACATCTATTAAAATTTCATTATCATAAATTGTATCCATATCGTTGGAAATCTTGTATGCCGCTTGTGGCAAAACCCCTTTTGGTTCAATTACGCGATGTGTTCCATATTTACATCCCATCATATATAACTCCTCCTACCTTCCTTTAAAATTAAACCTCCATGTATTTTACCCCTAATCCCAATATCTTTCTTGCCTCATCAGGGGTTGCAATTTCCTTTCCTAATTCTCTTGCAATCCTTACAACTTTTTCTACTAATTCTCCATTGGATTTAGCAAGGACTCCTTTAGAAATGTATACGTTATCTTCAAAACCAACTCTTACATGCCCACCAGTCAGTATAGCCATTGTGGCAACTGGAAATTCATATCTTCCTATCCCAGTTGCAGTAAAAGTGCTGCCTTCTGGAATACTTTCTTTTAAAAACAGGAAGTCTCTCATTTCGCCCGATATTCCACCGTTTACTCCCATCACAAAATTGAAATGCATAGGCGCTTTTATGTATCCTTTTTTGTGAAGCCTTATTGCTGTATCAATCATACCTTTGTCAAATACCTCAAGTTCAGGCTTTATTGACAACTCATTCATTTTAAGTGTAAACTCAATTATCATATTTTCAGTATTTACAAATATTTCATCTCCACCAAAATTTAAAGTACCACAATCTAAAGATGCCATTTCTGGCTGTAAATAAATAGGTTGAAGCCTTTCTTCACTGGTCATACCAACAGCTCCACCAGTTGAGGGCTGAATTATCACATCTGGACATCTCGCCTTTATGGCTTCGATACACTCTCTAAATCTCTCTTTGTCTTGTGTAGGTGTTCCATCATCATAACGGACGTGCAAATGAATAATGCTTGCCCCTGCGTTGTACGCTGATTCCGCTTCTCTTGCAATTTCTTCTACTGTATATGGTACATTTGGATTGTGTTTTTTTGTGACTTCTGCTCCACATATGGCAGCAGTTATTATCAATTTTTCCACTGCCTATCCCCCCATCTTTATTTCTTATACCTTTGCTTATCCTTTGGAACTACGCATGTACCACTGGCTCTACATACAACGATTGGTTTATCTAAAACTTCTGCCGCCGAATCGCTAATGTCAGGCCTTGCTGCTATCACCTTTTTGGCTTCAAACACCATTTTCCTCGAAGTATTGCCCACTTCTACTATTTCACCTGTAGCTTCTATAAAATCTCCTGCATACACTGGTGCGAGAAATTCAACATTGTCATAGGCTCTAAAAAGTCCTTCATCTCCATCATGCCGTATCAAAAGTTCTGTTGCAACATCCCCAAAAAGGTTTAAAATTCTTGCCCCATCAACAAGATTTCCACCATAGTGGGCATCGTGCATACTCATCCGCACTCTTATTATTGCCTTCAAACCAATCCCCCCTTTACTTTTTCTTTGTAAAAATAAAAGCACTGAAAGATTTTCAGTGCCTAAATAGCCTTTTTGACAAAGAAAAGCGCTATTTATGCAATGAAAATCTTTTCACTGCATAAATAGCGCTCCATGGGCCATCACCCATGACAGTGATGAGTTTTGTTCTCACCCCCAAGGATATACTCAAGAACAAGTATACCCTTTCGGCAGACAAACCTTCGCCACAAGTATTGGAGGTTCTTCTCCTTAACACCCTGTAGGTACCTGCTTGCCCGCTCCTCTATTTATGCTATTAAAAGCTATTAAGTTTTCAAAATTAATGTAAAGCTTATCATCTATAATATATTATATCACACCCAAAAAATTTTTGACAATACAATATCAAAAATTTTTATCGAGTAGGAGCTGAATAATTATTTTATTCAGCGTCCTCTCACACCACCGTACGTACCGTTCGGTATACGGCGGTTCATTAGGAATTGTGTACAATTAGATATCTTTGGGATAAACTCTTATAACC
>Ga0207430_10200_pt1 | contig 21154 bp, 35 predicted proteins | sample YelNatsi3bottle8_FD_187544 | JGI IMG/M metagenome (GOLD analysis project Ga0207430, IMG submission 187544) | Hot spring thermophilic microbial communities from Obsidian Pool, Yellowstone National Park, USA - site 3 bottle 8 (SPAdes) (version 2) | ecosystem: Environmental > Aquatic > Thermal...
TCCGCCGTGAGAGGGCGGTGTCCTGGGCCTCTAGACGATAGGGCCACTTTTTTGGCTGCGGGACTAGGACTCGAACCTAGACAAGGTGATCCAGAGTCACCTGTGCTACCATTACACCATCCCGCAACAATCAAAACGCATATATTATGATAGCAAATATCTTGCATTTTGTAAATAGCAAAAATATATTCGCTGTTATTAAACACATTAAACAATTGTGTTTTTACAGATTATTAAATGAAAAGGTCAAAGAGGCAAAATCCTCTCTGACCTTATACAAGCTCTATATAAACCATCATTGCACCGTCGCCTTTTCTTGGACCAACCTTAATTATTCTTGTATAACCCCCATTTCTTCCTTGATACCTTGGCGCAATCTTCTGGAACAAATCATATGCAACATCTTCTTCGTAAAGGTACCCTAACACCCTTCTATATGATGCAAGGTCACCTTTTTTAGCTATGGTAATGAGCTTTTCTGCTATTCTTCTCAAGTCTTTTGCTTTTGCCTCTGTTGTCATAATTCTACCATGCTTGAACAAAGATGTTGCCAAGTTTCTCATAAGAGCCTGTCTGTGATCTGTATCGCGTTTAAGTTTTCTCAATTTGTTCATTTCTCCTCTTCCTCCTCCTTCGGCGTGCTATCGCTCTTTTTGAGGCTCAGTCCTAAGCTGTGAAGCTTTTGAATGACCTCTTCTAATGATTTTTTCCCAAGGTTTCTTACCTTCATCATTTCTTCTTCTGTCTTGTTGACTAAATCTTCAACAGTGTTAATACCAGCTCTTTTGAGACAATTGTATGACCTGACAGAAAGCTCAAGCTCTTCTATAGTCATATCCAGAAGCTTATTCCTCTTTGGTGGTTCTTGTTTGACAACTGTCTCAATTTTAGTCGGAATATTTGAAAGGTCAGTAAACAAGTTAAAGTGCTCGATCAAAATTTTTGCAGCAACTGTCAATGCCTCATCAGGCCTGATAGTACCATTTGTCCAAATCTCCATTGTAAGCTTGTCATAATCTGTCACTTGACCAATTCTTGTATTCTCAACCTTGTAATTTACCTTGGTAACAGGTGTGTAAATAGAATCAACAGGAATTACACCTATTGGCTGGTTTGGTTGTTTGTTTCTTTCAGCCGGGACATAACCTTTTCCTTGATTTACTGTTATCTCCATAAAGAGTCTTGCGTCAGAATTAAGCGTTGCAATATGGTGTTCAGGATTACAGATCTCTATATCAGCATCTGCTTTTATATCCTTTGCCTTTACCTCACATTCACCCTGTGCCTCTATATACATTACCTTTGGACCGGGTGATGACATCTTGATTGCTAACCCTTTGAGGTTAAGAATAATCTCTGGAACATCTTCTAATACTCCTGGAATAGTAGAAAACTCATGGAGAACACCATCTATTTTTACCGCTGTCACAGCTGCACCAGGCAAAGACGATAAAAGTGTTCTCCTGAGTGCATTACCAATTGTGATTCCATAACCCCTTTCCAAGGGTTCAATGACATATCGACCATACTTTTGGTCTTGGCTTAACTCTTCACACCTAATTGTCGGTTTTTGAATTTCAATCAACTCAATATACCCTCCTTAAAAATAATACACCACAAACTGCTTTAGTGAGGGCATTTATTACTTGGAGTAGAGCTCTACAATCAAGTGCTCTTTGATTGGCATATCGATATCTTCTCTTGTTGGCAGAGCAATTACTTTACCTACAAGGTTTTCAGCATCTTTTTCAAGCCATTTTGGTGATAGCTTTTTGGCATATTTTTCTTTTATCTCAATAAATCTCGGACTTGACTTGCTTCTTTCTTTTACTTCAATTACATCGCCTTCTTCAACAAGGTAAGATGGAATGTTTACAGTCTTGCCATTTACCTTAAAGTGTGCATGTGATACAAGTACTCGTGCCTCACCACGAGATGAGGCAAAGCCCAGTCTATATACAACGTTGTCCAGTCTTCTCTCAAGTAAAGACAAAAGGTTCTCACCTGCAATACCTTTCATCTTCTCAGCCATTTCAAAATATCTTCTAAACTGAGCTTCCAAAACACCATAGATTCTCTTTACCTTTTGTTTTTCTCTAAGCTGCATACCATACTCAGAAAGTTTCTTTCTCTCTTGACCGTGTTGACCAGGGGGGTATGGTCTTTTAGCAAAAGCACATTTTTCGGTATAACATCTATCACCTTTCAAAAATAGTTTCATTCCCTCTCTTCTGCACAATCTGCAGTCAGGTCCAATATACTTTGACAAGACAAAGCACCTCCTCTAAAAATTTTATACTCTTCTTCTTTTAGGTGGCCTGCAGCCATTGTGAGGAATTGGAGTAACATCTTTTATAAGTGTTACCTCAAGCCCTGCTGCCTGAAGTGCTCTAATTGCAGCTTCTCTTCCTGCACCTGGCCCTTTTACATAAACTTCAACTGTTCTCATACCATGGTCCATTGCCATCTTTGCTGCTTTTTCGGCCGCAAGCTGTGCAGCAAATGGTGTACCTTTTTTTGTACCGGTAAATCCGCATGTTCCTGCACTTGCCCATGCAATTGCATTTCCTGAAGGGTCAGTAATTGTCACAATGGTGTTATTAAATGTTGAATGTATATGAGCAATGCCTTTTTCTACATTTTTTCTCTCAGAACGTCTAACTGTTCTTCTTGCTGGTCTTGCCATTCTTATTTACTCCTCCCTCTTATGATTTCTTTCTCATGACACCAACAGTTTTTCTTGGTCCTTTTCTGGTCCTTGCATTTGTCCTTGTTCGCTGGCCACGAACAGGCAGTCCCCTTAAATGTCTTAAACCTCTGTAACATCTAATATCAATTAATCTCTTGATATTTCTTGCAATCTCGGCACGAAGTTCGCCCTCAACCTTGAAATTTTTATCAATATAATCTCTTATTTTTGCAACTTCATCGTCAGTCAAATCCTTTACTCTCTTGTTTGGATCAACACCTGTATCTCTCAAAATCTGCTTCGACCTAGATAAACCTATACCAAATATATATGTCAGTGCAATTTCAACTCTTTTTTCTCTTGGTAAGTCTACACCTGCAATTCTTGCCATTCTAAAAATTCACCTCCAAAAAATTAACCTTGTCTTTGTTTATGTTTTGGATTTTCGCAAATTATTCTTATATTACCTTTTCTTTTGATAACCTTGCACTTTTCACAAATAGGTTTCACAGACGGTCGTACCTTCATCTTTTCTCCTCCCTCTTCTAAAAGAGTTTATTTTGATCTCCAAACAATTCTGCCACGGGTCAAGTCATAAGGTGAGAGTTGAACAATAACTCTATCACCTGGTAATATTCTAATAAAATTCATTCTTAGCTTACCAGAGACATGGGCAAGAACTTTATGCCCATTGTCAAGCTGGACTTGAAACATAGCGTTTGGCAATGCTTCAATAACAGTTCCTTCTAATTCAATTACATCCTCCTTGGACAAGGCTTATCAACCCCCTACTCTTTTCTATTCTCAAATTCCTCTATCACCTTTGCAACCTCCGCATCAGTTAGCTTTTTCTTGAGTATCTTTTCTTTTATCTCTTCAGAGACGAACTTGGTAGGTGCAATGTGTTTAATCTTTTTCTTTTTGGGCTTTTTAATCTTTCTCAGCTTCCCATCTACAAGATATACATAACCATCATCGGTTATGTCAAATATAATAAAGAACCTATTTTTATCTCTTCCCATTTTGGACAGAACTATCTGCCCTATTTGAAGATCCATTTGAAAAACACCTCATAATGTAATTATCTCTGGTAAGCCCTCAGTAATTATTATAGTGTTCTCATAATGAGCAGAGAGCTTACCATCAAGAGTCTTTACAGTCCACCCATCTTCTGCTGTGTAAACCTTAAACGTTCCTTCATTCACCATTGGCTCAACTGCTATGGTCATGTTCTTGATAAGCCTTATCCCAACTCCAGCCTTACCAAAATTAGGGACCTGAGGTGACTCATGAAATTTTCTTCCAATCCCATGCCCTACTAAATCCCTTACAACACTGAAGCCACGGCTTTCTACATACTTTTGAATACTATTTGATATATCTCCAACTCTTTTGCCAGCAACCGCGTTTTTGATACCTTCGAAAAAGCTCTCTTCAGTAGTTTTTATTAATAGCTTTGCTGTCTCGGAAATTTCTCCAACAGCAAAGGTTCTCGCAGCGTCAGCATGAAGACCATCTACACAAACTCCTACATCTATACTGATAATATCTCCACTTTCCAGCCTTCTCATACTTGGGATTCCATGAACTACCTCATCATTGATTGAAGTACATATGGAGGCAGGATACCCATACAGTCCCTTAAATGATGGTATCCCGCCATTTTTAATTATATATTCTTCAGCAAATTCATCAAGTTCCTTTGTGGTAATCCCAGGCTTTATTATCTTCTCTAACTCTTTTAAAACATTTGCAACAATTTTACCTGCACATCTCATGCTATCAAGTTCAGCTTCAGATTTAATAGTAATCATTTTTTGTCCCTGCTCCTTATTCAACCCCAAGAGCTTTTAGCACTTCTTTGGTAGTATCAGCAATTTCTTCTTGACCTACAGCTGTCACAAGCAAACCTTTATTTTTATAGTATTCAATTAAAGGCTGAGTTTGTGCATGATAAACCTCTAAACGCTTTCTTACTGTTTCTTCTTTGTCGTCCTCTCTCTGATAGAGTTCACCACCACATACATCACAAATGCCTTCTTTCTGAGGCGGTCTGTAAATTATATGGAAGCTTGCACCACAATTCTTGCAGATTCTCCTGCCAGACATTCTCTCTAAGATCTTTTCATCAGGTACTTCAATATTTAAAACCTTGTCAATCTTTTGACCAAGTTCAGCTAAAACCTTTTCTAAAGCCTCAGCCTGGGCAATTGTCCTTGGAAATCCATCAAGCAAAAACCCATTTTTACAATCATCTTGCATAAGTCTATCTTTGACAATTTCAATCACTATCTCGTCTGGTACAAGAAGCCCTTTATCCATATATTCCTTTGCCTTTTTGCCAAGTTCTGTTTGGTTTTTTACATTCTCTCTTAAAATATCCCCTGTTGAAATGTGGGGAATCCCAAATCTATTGCTAAGATACTCTGCTTGTGTACCCTTTCCTGCACCCGGTGCACCTAAGATTATAAGTCTCATCTTTATTTCTTACCTCCACCAGTTTAAATTGAACTCATTTTAGCTCAAAAAGCCCTTGTAGTGCCTCATGAGCATTTGAGCTTCCATTTGTCTTATTGTCTCAAGCGCAACACCCACCACAATCAATAAGCTTGTACCACCAAAATAGATATTTAACTGGTGTCTGAACATAAGCCCAACTAAGGTTGGCAAAATAGCTATAAATGCTAAAAACAATGCTCCAGCAAAAGTCACTTTAGAAAGCACACGTGTGATAAAATCAACTGTTGGTTTTCCTGGCCTTATACCAGGAATAAATCCTCCATTATTTTTCAAGTTATTAGCAATCTCAACTGGATTGAAGACTATTGCTGTATAGAAATAAGTAAAGCCTATTATGAATAAAGCATAGAAGAATGTATACCAAAACGAACCTGATGAAAAATATGCTTTTACAAATTTGTAAAAACCAGAGTTTGGGAAAAACTGAGCTATTGTTGTCGGTAACATAACAAGTGATATTGCAAAGATTATTGGTATTACACCTGCAATATTTACTTTAATAGGAATATGAGTGCTCTGCCCACCGTATACTCTTCTTCCAACTATTCTTTTTGCATACTGAACTGGAATTCTTCTTTCTCCTTCTTGGATTACAATTATAAAAACTATTATTGCCAATGCCATAACTAAGAACAAAAGCACACCAATAATACTTGTTAGTGAAAATTCATTTAACTTTGCAACGTAGTTCCAAAGCGATACTGCTCCATTTGGAATTCTTGAAATAATTCCAGCAAAAATCAAAAGTGATATACCATTACCGATACCATTTTCTGTTATTTGTTCACCAATCCACATCAAGAATACTGTACCAGCAGTTAAGGCAAAGGTAATTGTTATAAATCCTAAAAATCCCTGGCCTTGTGTTGTGATAACAGGAACTCCACCTGTCAAGCCTGTTGCATTCTTAAGTCCAAAATAAATACCAACCGCCTGTAAAAATGCCAAAATTGCTGTGCCATATCTGGTCCACTCAGCAAGTTTTTTTCTGCCCTCTTCGCCTTGTTTCGCAAGCTCTTCTAAAGCCGGTATAGCAATTGTCAAAAGCTGCATGATAATTGATGAGTTGATATATGGTGTTACACTCATCGCAAATATACTCATATTTTTAAATGTTCCACCAGCAACAACATCAAAAAAGCCAAGCATTGTAAGGTCGTTTATAACCTTTGCTAAAGCATCCCTATCTATATAGGGGACTGGGATGAACGCCCCCAGTCTGAAAATAAGTAACATAAAGAGTGTAAAGAGGATTTTCCTTCTCAGGTCAGGTAGTCTCCACGCATTTTTTATTGTTTCAAACACTTTAAATCACCTCTACCTTTCCTCCAGCTGCTTCTATCTTCTTCCTTGCACCCTCTGATACCTTCTGCACCCTTACAATTAGCCTCTTTGAAAGCTCCCCTTTACCAAGTACCTTTACTCCGTCCTTCTCTATTTTGCTAATAACTCCCTCTTTGAGCAAAAGCTCAGGTGTAATTACTGTGTCATTTTCGAATCTTTCAAGTTTTTCAACATTAACTTCAGTATACACCTTTTTATTTATATTTTTAAAGCCCCTTTTTGGAATTCTTCTGGTAAGCGGCATCTGTCCACCCTCAAAACCTGGTCTGACACCACCACCAGAACGAGCCCACTGACCTTTATGACCTCTTGTTGATGTCTTACCATGACCAGAACTTTCGCCTCTTCCAACTCTCTTTGGCTTTTTCTTAGCACCTGGCGCAGGTTTTAGCTCAAAAAGTTTCATAAAGCTTGCCCTCCTTTTTATTTGAGTATCTCTTCTAAGGTCTTTCCTCTCAGTTTTGCAACCTCTTCAGGCCTTTTTAGCTGCTTTAAAGCTTCAATTGTCGCATGGACAACATTAGCTGGGTTGTTAGAACCAAGGCTTTTTGTTCTGATATCTTTAATACCTGCAAGCTCACAAACAGCTCTCACAGCACCACCTGCAATAACTCCAGTACCCTCTGGAGCAGGTTTAATCAATACTTTTGATGCACCAAAATCGCCAATTGCTTCGTGAGGTATTGTTGTACCTACAATTGGCACTTCAATAAGATGTTTTTTAGCATCTTCAATAGCCTTTCTTATAGCGTCTGGTATTTCTGCCGCCTTGCCATGCCCTGCACCAACATGACCGTTTTCGTCACCAACAACAACTATAGCAGAAAATTTGAGTCTCTTTCCGCCCTTCACAACCTTTGCAACCCTGTTTATATTAACAACTCTTTCTTTTAAATCTAATCCCTTTGGATCAATCCTCTTTTGCGCCAAGCTCTATCCCTCCTTCAAAATTAAAACTCAAGACCAGCTTCTCTTGCGGCATCAGCTAATGCCTTTACTCTTCCATGATATGGGTAACCGCCTCTGTCAAATACAACCTTTGTTATTCCCTTTTCTTTTGCCCTCTCAGCAATAACTTTTCCAACATACTGGGCTGCTTCAATAGATTTTGTAGATGTTAATCTTGACTTAATCTCTGGTTCAAGCGATGATGCTGCAACTAAGGTGTGACCTTTCTCATCGTCAATTATCTGTGCATATATATATTTCAAACTTTTGTAGACACAAAGACGAGGTCTTTCAGCTGTGCCAAAAACCTTTTTTCTAACTCTTTTGTGACGTATTAGCCTTTTTTCATTACGATTTACTTTTTTATACAAGTCCAATCACTCCCCTCTATTTCTTACCGCCTTTGCCGGCTTTTCCTTCTTTGAGTCTTAATACTTCATCTGCGTACTTAATACCTTTACCTAAATATGGGTCAGGTTCACGTACCTTTCTAATATTTGCAGCAAAGTCACCTACTTGTTGTTTGTCAATTCCTTTTACTACTATTCTGTTCTGGTCAGGAACCTCGATAGTAATTCCCGCTGGCTCTTCAATCTCAACAGGATGAGAATAACCAACGTTCAAAATAAGTTTTTTGCCCTGTTTTTGTGCTCTGTAACCTATCCCAACAATTTCCAAAACTTTTTCATACCCTTTTGTAACACCTTCAACCATGTTAGCAATAAGTGTTCTTGTGAGTCCATGCAGTGCTTTGTGGTGTCTTTCATCAGAAGGTCTTTGTACCAAAATCTGATTATTTTCTATCTTAACTATCATCTCAGGATGAATTTCTTTTGTCAAGCTTCCTTTTGGTCCTTTTACTGTAATGACGTTGCCATCTATTTTAACTTCAACCCCGCTTGGTATATCAATAGGTTTTTTGCCTATTCTTGACATCATTTCACCTCCAACAAAAATAAAGTCTTGTTACCAGATGTAGCAGAGAACCTCGCCGCCGACCCCTTCTTTTCGTGCCTTTTTATCTGTCATTATGCCTTTAGATGTAGAAATAATAGCTATTCCAAGTCCTCCTAAAACCTTTGGAAGTTCATCTTTACCTGCATATACTCTTCTTCCAGGTTTTGAAATTCTCTTTAGACCTGTTATTGCTCTTTCCTTGTTAGGACCGTATTTTAACTTTATTCTTATAATTCCGTTTTTTCCATCGTCAATAATCTCATATTCTTTTATAAAACCTTCTTCTAATAAAATCTGGGCAATAGCCTTTTTCATCTTTGATGCTGGAATATCAACAACTTCATGGCGAGCATTATTCGCATTTCTGATACGTGTGAGCATATCTGCAATCGGGTCTATTACATACATTTTATTACCTCCTTCCGAATTAAAAATTACCAGCTCGCTTTCTTAACACCCGGTATCTCTCCATTATGAGCAAGCTTTCTGAAACAAAGTCTGCACACACCAAATTTCCTCAAATACGCTCTTGGTCTTCCACATATCTTACATCTATTATAATATCTTGTCGAAAACTTCTGAGGTCTTTGTTGTTTTATAATCAGCGCTTTTCTTGCCATTAATTACCCTCCTTATCTTCTAAAAGTTAGCTTGCAAATGGCATACCTAAAAGTCTTAAAAGTTCTTTTGCTTCTTCATCAGTCTTTGCTGAGGTTACAATTGTTACCTCAAGTCCTCTAATTTTATCAACCTTATCATAATCAATTTCAGGGAAAACAAGCTGTTCTTTAAAACCTATTGAATAGTTTCCTCTTCCGTCAAATGACTTGTCAGATACGCCTCTAAAGTCTCTCACCCTTGGCAATGCAAGGTTTATCATTTTATCTAAAAATTCATACATTCTATCTCCTCTTAATGTCACCATACAACCTATTGGCATCCCTTTTCTCAATTTGAAATTTGCAATAGACTTCTTTGCTCGAGTTACAACTGGTTTTTGGCCAGTAATTGCCATCAGGTCGTTCACAGCTGCTTCTAATGCCTTTGGGTTGTCCTTGCCCTCGCCAAGTCCAATATTTACTACAATCTTGCCAAGTCTTGGCACTTGCATAACATTCTTGTATCCGAACTTCTGCATCATTGCAGGAACAACTTCTTTGTAATACTTTTCCTTAAGCCTTGGTGCCATAAATGTTACCTCCCCTCACTTTGCCTATTAATCTATAATCTCACCACATTTTTTACATGTTCTAACTTTCTTCTCTTCTTCTCCTTCTTGGATGAACCTGTGACCTATTCGTGTTGGTTTGTTACACTTTGGACATACAAGCATCACTTTACATGCCCAAATTGGTGCTTCTTGAGTAATAATACCACCTTGCGGCATCTTAGGATTTGGCTTTACATGCTTTTTAACAATATTAACACCTTCAACAACAACTTTTCTGTCTTTTGGTAAAACAGTAAGAACTTTGCCTTGTTTTCCTTTGTATTTACCTGAGATTACTACAACTGTGTCTCCTTTTTTTACATGAACCTTGTTTGGCATGGCTTTCCCTCCTTAAAAGCTTATAGAACTTCTGGTGCAAGAGAAACAATCTTCATGAAATCTTTGTCTCTGAGCTCTCTTGCAACAGGCCCAAATATACGTGTACCTCTTGGTGTTTTGTCCTCTCTTATCAAAACTGCTGCGTTGTCGTCAAACCTGATATATGTCCCATCTTCTCTTCTGATACCTTTTCTTGTTCTGACAATTACAGCTTTCACAACATCACCTTTTTTAACAACGCCACCTGGTGTTGCATCTTTAACAGAGCAAACTATAATATCACCTATGTTAGCAAATTTTCTATTTGAACCACCAAGCACTCTTATACACATAACCTCTTTTGCGCCAGTGTTATCTGCAACCTTTAACCTTGATTGTGGTTGAATCATTGCTCAATTCCCCTCCTTCTAAAACCTAAGGTTTGGTTCTAATTATTTTGCTCTTTCTAAAATTTGCACAACTCTCCATCTCTTTTCTTTAGAAAGCGGTCTTGTCTCCATTATTAAAACCTTGTCACCAACTTTGCATTCATTGTTCTCATCATGAGCTTTAAATTTAGTTGTTCTTTTTATAGTCTTTTTATAAAGTGGATGTTGTACCAAAGTTTCTACTGCAACTACAACAGTTTTGTCCATTTTATCACTAACAACAACGCCAATTCTTGTCTTTCTCATACCTCTTTTTTGCTCCACTTAAATTCCCTCCTCTAGACTCTACTTTATTTTGCATTTTTATTTGCTCTTTCTTGTTCAAGTTCTCTTTCTCTTAGTATTGTCTTTATTCTTGCAATTGTTCTTTTAACCTCTCTAATTCTCATTGGATTTTCAAGCTGGTTTGTTGCAAGCTGAAATCTCAAGTTAAAAAGTTCATTCTTCAACTTCTTTAGCTCATTGTGAAGCTCTTGATTTGTCATCTCACGAATCTTAGACGCCTTCATTTACCTCACCACCCATTTCCACATCTTGTCTTGAAACTATCTTGCATTTTATTGGCAGTTTGTGGATAGCAAGTCTTAAAGCCTCTTTTGCAACCTCTTCATCAACACCGCCAACCTCAAACATGACTCGTCCAGGTTTTACAACTGCAACCCAATATTCAGGTGAACCTTTACCAGAACCCATACGTGTCTCTGCTGGTTTTCTTGTCACAGGCTTATCAGGGAATATCTTTATCCAAACTTTACCGCCTCTTTTTATATGCCTTGCAATAGCAACTCTGGCAGCTTCTATCTGATTGCTTGTAATCCAACCTGGCTCTAATGCCATAATACCAAAATCACCATATGCAACAAAGTTGCCTCTTGTTGCTTTTCCTTTCATTCTGCCACGCTGTTGTTTTCTGTACTTGACACGTTTTGGCATAAGCATTATTTATCTCCTCCCTTTTCAGCAGCTGCTCCTTTTTGTGGCAATACATCGCCTTTATATATCCATGTTTTAACACCAATTCTTCCATATGTTGTATGAGCCTCTGCAAATCCATAGTCAATGTCTGCCCTCAAAGTCTGGAGAGGAATTCTTCCTTCTTTATACCACTCAGTTCTTGCAATGTCAGCACCGCCAAGTCGACCAGATACCATTGTTTTGATACCTTTTGCACCGCTTTTAAGTGCTCTTGCCATTGCTTGTTTCATAGCCTTTCTGAACGAAACTCTCTTCTCAAGCTGAGCAGCAATGTTCTCTGCAACAAGCTGTGCATCAAGCTCTGGTACCTTAATCTCCTTTATATCAAGTGAGATTGTCTTTCCGCCTGTAATCTTTTCAAGCTCTTTTCTCAAAGCTTCAACACCAGAACCTGCTCTTCCGATAACAATACCTGGTTTTGCTGTGTGAATTATAACCTTTATTCTCTTTGCAGCCCTCTCTATCTCAATTCTTGAAATACCAGCATTATAAAGCTTTTCCTTAATATGACGTCTTATTTTATAGTCTTCAAGTACATACTTTTCAAAATCTTTGTCATTTGCAAACCATCTTGAATCCCAGTCCTTGATAATCCCAAGCCTAAACCCCTTTGGATGAACCTTTTGACCCATTTATTTCCCTCCTCATTAAAAGTTACTCTCTTTCTTTGAGTACAACTGTAATATGGCTTGTTCTTTTTCTAATCAAGAAGGCTCTTCCTTGTGCTCTCGGTCTTATTCTCTTTAGCATAGGTCCACCATTTGCATAAATCTCTGCTATATAGAGTTTATCAACATTCATGTTATAATTGTTTTCTGCATTGGCAATTGCTGATTTCAAAAGTTTTTCAACAAACCTTGCACCTCTTTTTGGTATAAACTTCAATATATTCAAAGCCTCTTGAACAGGTTTATTTCTGATAAGATCAATGACTATTCTGACCTTTCGTGGCGATATCATTGCATAGCGCAAGGTAGCCGTTGCTTTTTTCACTTCAGTATTTGTATTTACAGCCTTTTCCACAAGTTTCTCCTCCCTTCTAACAATTGAACACTAAATCCTAAATCTACAATAATTTTTATTTCAGCGCAGTTGACCTTTCTGTGTGATGCCCATGTCCTTTGAATGTTCTTGTTGGAGCAAACTCGCCAAGCTTATGTCCAACCATCTCTTCTGTTATATACACAGGCACATGCTTTCTTCCATCATAGACAGCTATTGTATGACCTACCATCTGAGGCAAAATTGTTGACCTTCGAGACCATGTCTTGATAACCTTTTTCTCATTGTTCTGATTTAGTTTCTCAATCTTTTTCAAAAGCTTTGGGTCACAATAAGGACCTTTTTTTAAAGATCTGCCCACGCTTATCCCTCCTCACTTATAAAGATGCTTTTATATTATTTTCTTCTCTTGACAATGAATTTGTCTGATGGTTTATTCTTCTTTCTTGTTTTGTAACCCAATGTTGGTTTGCCCCAAGGTGTAAGTGGTCCTGGATGACCAATTGGTGCTTTACCTTCACCACCACCGTGTGGATGGTCAACAGGGTTCATTGCAGAACCTCTAACTGTTGGTCTGATACCCATCCATCTTTTACGTCCAGCTTTTCCTATTCTGACATTTTCATGGTCTAAGTTTCCAACCTGACCTATCGTAGCTCTGCACTCCTGGCTTACATATCTGAGCTCACCAGACGGAAGTCTTATCAGCGCATATTTTCCTTCCTTTGCCATGAGCTGTGCAACTGCACCAGCACTTTTTACAAGCTGACCACCTCTACCGGGGTATAGCTCAATGTTGTGTATCATCGTACCAACGGGAATATATTTAAGTGGCAGCGCATTACCAACTTTAATATCTGCATCAGGGCCTGACATAACAGTATCTCCAACTTTTAAGCCCTCAGGTGCTAAGATATATCTTCTTTCACCATCTGCATAACATAAGAGCGCCAAAAATGCTGTTCTATTTGGGTCATACTCGATAGCCTCAACCTTTGCAGGAATTCCATCCTTATCTCTTTTAAAGTCAACAATTCTTATCTTTTTCTTATGTCCGCCACCTCTATGACGAACAGTAATTCTTCCTTGATTGTTTCTTCCTGCCCATTTCTTTTCTGTAAATACTAAGGATTTTTCTGGTTCTGTCTTTGTAATGATTTCTTTATAATTCAAAACTGATGCATTTCTGCGGCCTGGTGATGTAGGCTTGTAGACTATTATACCCACCTTTTTCCCCTCCTTAATAGCATTTATGCTCAATTAGATTAAGCTGTCAAAGAACTCTATTGTCTTGCTTTTTTCTGTGAGTTTGACAATAGCCTTTTTCCATGCCTTTGTTCTTCCTTCAAATCTTCCTACTCTCTTTCTCTTTGGTTTTACATTCATTGTCCAAACCTTTTCAACCTCAACACCAAACAGCTGCTCAACAGCTTTCTTTATTTCAATTTTGTTAGCTCTTCTATCAACTTCAAATGTGTATTTTTTCTGGGGAATCATGCTCATGCTCTTTTCTGTTATTATTGGCCTTTTGATTATCTCTTCTGGCAACATATTATGCGTACACCTCCTCTACTTTCTTTACAGCATCCTGGAGGATAATAAACTTGTCATATTTTAGTATATCAAACACATTCAAGTTCCCTACTTGCAATGTCTTTACTTCCGGAATGTTCTTTGTTGACTTTTGCAAATATTCATTCTTCTCAGGAATTACTATCAAGGCTTTTTCATTCTCAAGCCCTAAGTTTTTCAAAACCCTGATTACCTCTTTTGTTTTATACTGATTCATATCCCATTTGTCAAGCACAATGAGATTGTTCTCTTTGACCTTGGAAGACAGTGCACACTTTAGAGCAAGTCTTCTTACTTTCTTTGGCAGGTCTATTGAGAAATCTCTTGGCTTTTTAGCAAATACAACGCCACCTTTTCTCCATGTGGGAGCTCTGATAGAACCCTGTCTTGCTCTACCTGTCCCTTTCTGTCTCCATGGCTTTCTACCACCACCACGGACCTCTGCTCTTGTCTTTGCAGCAAATGTCCCTTGACGTCTGTTTGCAAGGTGTGCAACAACAGCTTGGTGCAAAACATGAGTATTTATTGGAACATTGAAGATTGAGTCATTAAGCTCAATCTCACCAATCTGTTGTCCTTCTATATTGTAAACCGGAACCTTTGGCATTCTTTTTCCTCCTTCCTAAAACTTAAAGCTTATTTGCTCTTAACTGAGTCTCGGATTATTAAAAGTGAATTCTTATTTCCTGGAACACTTCCTTTTACAAGAAGTAGGTTTCTCTCTGGGTCAACCTTTACAACCTGCAAGTTCAAAACTGTCACTCTCTGACCACCCATTCTACCAGGCATCTTTTTACCTGGGAATGTTCTTGCAGGGAATGTGTTAGAACCCATCGAACCAACTCTTCTGTGATACATAGAACCGTGGCTCATAGGACCTCTTTGCTGACCATGTCTTTTGATAACACCTTGGAATCCTTTAGCTTTTGAAATACCAGTTACATCTACTCTTTCGCCAGGTGAAAAGATGTCAACCCTTATCTCTTGTCCAACTTCATATTTATCTGCATCTTTTAGCCTCAATTCTCTCAAATATCTCTTTGGTTTTACACCGTGCTTTGCAAAATGACCTCTTAAAGGCTTGTTTAGCTTGTTTTCTTTTATATCTTCAAAACCTACTTGAATAGCTGAGTACCCATCTTTTTCAACTGTCTTTTTTTGAACAACAACACATGGCCCTGCTTCAATTACTGTGACAGGTATTACTTTCCCTGTTTCATCAAAAACCTGGGTCATGCCTATCTTTTTGCCAAGTATACCCTTTGTCATGTGCTTACACCTCCTTTAGCTTAATCTCGATGTCAACACCTGCAGGAAGTTCAACTCTCATAAGTGCATCGACTGTTTTCTGCGTGGGCTTGATTATGTCAATAAGTCTTTTGTGGGTTTTGATTTCAAACTGTTCACGTGAATCCTTGTACTTGTGTGGTGCCCTGATAATTGTAATTACCTCTCTGTCTGTTGGCAGTGGTACTGGCCCTGATACCTCTGCACCTGTGTTTTTAGCTGTCTCCACAATCTTCTTTGCTGACTGCTCTAAAAGCTTGTAATCAAACGATTTTAACTTGATTCGCATTCTTTGTGCCTTTGACATGTATTCCCCTCCTTAAAAATAGTGTTATTTTATTTTATCTGCGACAGGGGAACTTGGCAACTTAGCCGTGTGTGTCGAAGTTTTTTATATAAAAATACCCGGAGTTTTTGCTTTTTCTTTCGGGCATAAAAACACCGGGCATGAAATATTCTTTCATACCTTCCCCGTGTCGCCCGTCTCAAAGGACAAGACATACTCAGCAAAAATTCCCTGCAAAGTCCTTTTCTTTGCAGCAACCTTTTGCCTCATCGCAAGCTTTTTAATTAATTTTTCCTTTACCCACACAACGACTTTATAATTTTATAATAAAAAAAGGCGGTTTGCAAGAGAAATTTTAATAAGTTGCTCCGCCTTCTTGATAGATTTTTTTAATTAGTTCAACGTCAACTTCATCCGCCTTCACAAAGTGATTTGGTTCAGCACCACAATATGGACACGGAGAATTTAAATCAACAATCTCATAACCACAAATTCCACAGACATATTTTTCTTGCATATTCATTTTACCTCCTCAGTATATTTTACTTCCCTTGTTACTTATTTAATACCCACAAATCAAAATTTTCTATCAAGATAATCTTTTAACAATTTGATGTGTTTCTCTTCGTCAAGGATTATTCTTTCTAAAAGTTTTCTAATATACCTATCATCTATCATTTCAATGTGCCTCTTGTAATTTTTGATTGCCTCCTTTTCTGACTGTATATCAAGTTTTATCATGTCTTTTAAATCCTTGTCGTAGTTTACAAAATACCCGTTCCAGTACTGACCATATGTTGTGTAAGAACCTCTATATTTTGGCAGTGCACCAAGTAGGTAAATTGTAGTACCAAGAAGGTCTAAGTGTTTCATCTCAACCTGAGCAATTCCAATAATCAGTTCTGCAAAGTCTTTGTTTCTTACATCGCTTATAAAATGCTGGTAAGAATAGAGCGCAATTGCTGTAAATTCGCTTGCATATCCTGCATAGTCATCAAGCAAAATCTCTGCATAGTGTCTGTTTGGCTCTTCTACTTTTGGCTCTGGATATGGTGCATCATATGCAAACTTAGTCCAATCCATTTTTAACCTATTACCTCCCAAAAGTTTTTATTGGGCTTTTAATACATTATATTTTTAAAAGCAATTTTTGCTACTTTCCAGATCTCATTTTGAAAAACTTACTAAAAGGATGGATAATTTATCAAAAACTTTGGTAAAAACTTTTTGAGGTTTTGATGTATAATTAGCTTAAAGAAGTTTCAAAGTAGTTTAAGGTGGTTGAAAGGGTTTATGAAAATAGGTGTAGGAAACCTCCTTTTATCAATCTCATACTTAATAGACATTGCCCAAGGCAGAAAGGAGCATGCACCAAAGGTTACCTACATATCTTTGCAAATTGCAAAGCAGTTACAAGTCGAAAAAGATGAAATAAAAAAGATTTATTATGCATCATTTCTGCATGATATTGGTATCACTGTTTCTGATAATAATTTTTATGCTTCACATATGGACATTCAACTGGCAAAAGAACATTGTATGTTAGGATATGAGTTTGTTAGAAAGCTCCCATTAGATAAAGAAATTTCAGAAATCATTAAATATCACCATGACTTTTACAACGGCTCAGGCGCATTCGGATATGACCATACAGTTTTGCCATTGGCCTCTCAGATTATAAATCTGGCTGACCAGATAGACATAAACATGAACTGGTCAAAGCCTTACTATCTCCAGGTTGATGATTTAAAAGAGTGGGTTGGAAAAAATAAGGGTATTTTGTTTAATCCATTTGTAGTTGATGCATTTTTAGATATTGCTGATAAGGATAAATTTTGGTTAGACCTTTACAACCCACAACTGAGGCAGATGATCTTAGAGCTTTTACCAGATGAAGAAGTTTACTTTGATATACAAACTATGCTTAAATTCTCCGAAGCAGTTGCTCTTTTGATTGATAACAAAAGTAAATTTACACATCTTCACTCCCAAGGGTTGTCAGAGATAGTATTTGAAATTGCCAAAATAATGGGATTAGATGATGAAACTTCAAACAAATTAAAAATTGCTGGCTATTTTCATGATTTAGGAAAGATGGTTGTGCCAAATGAAATACTAAATAAAGAGGGAAAGCTTACAAAAGAGGAATTTTATGTAATAAAGTCACATCCGTACTACACAAAGCTAATTTTGGACCAAATCCCTGTATTCAAAGGCGAAATCTCTAACTGGGCAGGAAATCATCACGAAAGGATAGATAGAAGTGGATATCCTGAAAAACTTGGAAAAGATGAGCTTTCCCTTTTAGATAGAGTAGTGGGAATATGCGATGTATATCAATCTCTCATTGAAGATAGACCATATCGAAAAGGATTGAGTCAAAAGGAAGCACTAAGTATTATTTATGATATGGTGAAAAATGAACTGTTTTTAGAAGAAGAGTTTGAACTTCTCAAAAGAGCAGTAGTATGAACAGAAGATCTTACTACTGCTCTTTATAGCTATTGCCTTTGATAACAAATCTTGCACCAACTGGCTCTGCATTCTCAGCTTCAACTGCGAAGTCATGCTTGTCAAAGATTGCTTTGGCAATTGAAAGTCCTAAGCCACTTTCTCCTCTTTTTCCTTTGAAAAATCTTTCAAAGATTTTGTCAATTTCATCATTTTTGAAACCTTCTCCGTCATCTTCTACTCTAACTTCAAATTCATCATTCTGAAGTTTAATTTCAATCACTACTTTGCTTTTAGCATACCTTATACAATTAGAAATTATATTAGAAAAAGCTTCTTTTAGCTTTTCTTTATCACACAATACTGGAATTTTGGTGTTTGGCTCAAATACTATTTCAATTCCTTTAGAAAGAGCATACCCTTCATTGTCTAAAACTGCATCAAAAAGGATATCTTCAAGACTGCACTTTTCAAATACAAAATAGTTCTCAACAGATTCAATTTTGGTAAGGTCTATAATCTGGTTTATCAATATCTTTAGCCTATCTACATGCTCCATTATCCTGTTGGCTGCGTGATTAGCCTTCTCTACATCTAAAAGTCCCATTTTCAGCACTTCTGCATACCCACGAATAGAGGTAAGCGGTGTTTTCAATTCATGAGAGATGTTTTGCAAAAATCTAATCTGTGCCTGGTTATATTCCGAAATCTTTTCTATAAGCTTGTTAAACTCATGTGCAATCATACCAACTTCATCTCTTGAACCTACCTCAACCTTTTTATTGAACCTCATCTTTGAAGCTTCTATTATTCCCTCTTTTAGCTTCAGAAGACCCTGAATTATTTGTTTAGATACAAAAACACTAACTGCAGCTGCCAAAAGCATAGTAAAGATCGCAGCCTGAAAAATGAGACTAAAAAAACTCTTTTGAAAGATTGAAATTCTCTCTAAGTCGCTGATAATAAGGATAAAAAAATGTGTATTTGATTTGCTTTTATACAAAGTAAACAAACAAGGTTTCTCCTGTAATTGTCCAATTTCAAAACTATATGAAAACTCCTTATTTTCATCAAATAATCTCATTATCTTTACTCGTGCCTCAACATTCAGTTCTTTATTTGAGTACTCAATTGAACCATCACTACTAATTACAACAATATAGTCTTGAAGAAATTTATATCCCAATGTCTCAAAATATGATTCAAATTTTTTCAAATCTTTAATATCTTTACTTTGGTTTGTAAAAAAAGATTCAACAAGCCTTGCAAATCTTAAATTATCTGTTTTTACCTGTTCTATTAAGTTATTCTTAAAAGTAGCATAAAAAATTATCGAGAAGATAGCAAATATGAACACTATGATACCTAAGTATGAAAGATAGATTTTAGTTCTGATTTTCATCTCTCTTCTCCTCGAGTTTATATCCAAGTCCCCACATTGTTTTTATCTCGATGGGAAGGTTATACTGTAAAATCTTTTTCCTCAACCTCTTTATCACGTCATCTACCATTCTCTCATCATACAAAGCAGGATCTCCCCATACCTGTTCTAATATGTAGCTTCTTTTGAGCACCTTGGAATGATCTTTAAAAAGAAGTAGGAATGTTTCAAATTCTTTTGGCGAAAGGTCCACTTTTACGTTATTGTAAAATACACTTTTCTGATTTAAATCAACCCTAATACCAAAAAATTCTATTACATTCTCCAGTTTAAAACTATCTTTACCCACTCTTCGTAAAATTTTTTTAATTCTTGCTTCAAGCTCAAGTAGTGAAAACGGTTTTGATATGTAATCATCACTCCCAAGCTCAAGTCCCAAAACTTTATCAAACTCTTCACCTTTAGCCGAGAGCATTATAATTGGCACATTGCTACTTTTCCTTATTCTTTTGCACAGCTCATATCCATCAATGTCTGGGAGCATAATATCTAATATAACTACGTCAGGCTCATTTTTCTCAAACTCTTTTAAAAAACTCGAAGCATCTTCAAATGTTTTAACCTCGTAACCTCTGCTTATCAGATACTGGTAGATAATGTCCAAAATATCTTTCTCATCGTCGACAACATATACAAGGTATCTTGACATTGTGATTTCCTCTCTTTTCTTGTTTGAAAAATTCTTGAAACTTTTGTATACTATATAATTGTCAGGATTTATAAGAGTACTCCTGAGATTCATTATAGCACATTTTATGCACTGTTTGCAGGAGGTGAAATAAGATGATAAAGTTTGGAACAGACGGCTGGAGAGCAGTAATCAGCAAGGATTATACCTTTGACAATGTAAAGATTGTCGCCCAAGCAATTGCTGACTATATCAAAGAAATTGATGATAAAAGACCTGTTTTGGTAGGATATGACACAAGGTTTATGTCAGAAGAGTATGCTCGGCTTTGTGCAGGGGTTCTTGTGGCAAATGGAATAAAAACATATCTTACAAAAAAGCCAACACCAACACCTGTTGTATCATTTACTGTCAAGAACATGAATTTAGCAGGAGCTATAATGATTACAGCAAGCCACAATCCGCCTCAGTGGAACGGTATAAAGTTTAAAGGTGATTATGGTGGGTCTGCTCTTCCTTCAATCATTGCCGAGATAGAAAAGCATTTATATAAAAATGAAGTAAAATTCGTTGAGCCAGAAAGTAGTAATCTCTTTTCTTATATAGACCCTGACAAGGAGTATTTTGAACACATCGAAAAACTTGTGGACTTAAATCTCATTGCAAAATCCAAACCATTTGCAATAATCGACCCAATGCACGGCGCAGGAGTTGGATATGTTAAAACCTTGTTAGAAAAATATGGCATCAAATATATTCAGATAAGAGATGAAAAAAACCCATACTTTGGAGGAGTCAATCCAGAACCTATTTATAAAAACCTTGGAAAATTGATTGATGCTGTTGTTCAAAACAACGCTGACATTGGCCTTGCAACAGACGGTGATGCAGATAGAGTTGGAGCTGTTGACGAAAAGGGCGAATTTATTGACTCGCACAGAATATATGCACTGCTTCTGAGACATTTAGTTGAAGTAAAAGGTTTGAAGGGTGGCGTTGTAAAAACATTTTCAACAACCAATATGGTTCCTATCTTGGCAAACAAGTACGGACTTAAAATATATGAAACACCTATTG
>Ga0207430_10201_pt1 | contig 20981 bp, 20 predicted proteins | sample YelNatsi3bottle8_FD_187544 | JGI IMG/M metagenome (GOLD analysis project Ga0207430, IMG submission 187544) | Hot spring thermophilic microbial communities from Obsidian Pool, Yellowstone National Park, USA - site 3 bottle 8 (SPAdes) (version 2) | ecosystem: Environmental > Aquatic > Thermal...
CCATTTTTTAACATTTGACTTCTACAGGATATTTATGCCCTTTTTTAGCTCCTCTTTTTGTCTTTTCTTTTCCCTTACCACTTCCTTTATGTTTGATTGTCAGTGTTGATTACTATATATTGTATGTAATACATATTTTGGTTTTTGATTATGATTATTTTAATTAATTTTGCACATCCCTATATAATTCTTTAAACTTTTTTTGTGCTCTTGCTATGGTTGTGCCGACGGAGGTTTTCTTAATTCCCAATGATATTGCTATTTCTTCGTAACTATATCCTGAATGTTTAAGTATTAGACACATCATATCTCTTTTACTCATTTTTAGGAGGACTTCTTTCACTTTAGCTCTTTCAAACCTTTTAATTGCTATTTCTTCAGGGTCTTCAAAAAATTCCTCTTGCGTGTTTTTAAAAACTTCCAGTTCTCTTGTTTTTGTGTTTTTTTCACTGCGGATATAATTTAAGGCATGATTTATTGCCACTTTGGATAACCAACCTCCTATATTTTCATTGTGACGGGGAGGATTTTTAAAATACTTTATAAAAACTTCTTGAGTAATGTCTTCCGCTTTGAATTCGTCTTTTATCATCCAAGAAATTTGATTTAAAACTTTTGGATAATATTTTTCAAAGATATCTTTGAAACTTTCCTCTATTTTGAACACCTCCCCTATGTCTTTTCACTAATAATAACACATCTAAAACCAATTTTGTGACAAAAACTTTTCAGACGAAGGGGACGGTTCCTCTTGTCTGAATTTTTCAGATGAAAAGAACCGTCCCCTTCGTCTGGTCCCCTTCGTCTGGATTTTATTTTTTGTGGGAAGTGCTATATAATTATATCGGTGTTTTTAAAAAGGTGCGGGGGTGTTAAATTTGGAGAGGATAAAGAGTTATTATCCTTATTTAGCAGGAATAGGAATGGCATCAATTTTTGGATTTTCTTTTATGTTTACCTCTATGGGGCTTGATGTAGCTTCTCCTATGGAGCTTATAGCCTATCGTTTTTTACTTGCAGCATTTATGATTACTCTTTTGTGGGTATTTGGAATTATTAAACTTAATTATAGAGGGAAAAATCTGTGGCCATTGTTTTTATTGTCTCTATCAGAGCCTGTTGTGTATTTTATATTTGAAACATATGGTGTAAAATATACATCCTCTTCTCTTTCTGGTTTGATGATAGCTTTAATTCCTGTTGCTGTTACCGCTTTGGCGGCGGTATTTTTAAAGGAAAGGCCTTCTTTGTATCAGCTTTTCTTTATTCTTTTGTCTGTTACAGGAGTTGCTTTTATAATTTTTATGACAGGTGTTGAAAGCCGTAATACGTCAATTATAGGTTTTGTATATCTTTTAGTAGCAGTCTTATCTGCAGCTTTTTACAGTATTTTAGCAAGAAAGTCTTCTTTAGAATTTTCACCTATTGAGATAACCTTTGTCATGATGTGGTTTGCCGCAATTTCTTTCAATTTTTTAAATTTAATTGATAGATTAGCAAAAGGCTATCCTATTTCTGACTATTTCAGGGATTTAACTGATTACAGAGTACTTATTCCTGTGCTATATCTAGGTGTTTTATCTTCTGTTGTAGCGTATTTTTTAAACAATTACGCTCTTTCAAAATTGCCTGCATCTCAAGCTTCAGTTTTTGCAAATTTGACCACAGTAATTTCGGTAATAGCGGGGATCACCATACGACGTGAAGCTTTTTATTGGTATCATATAATAGGAGCTATTATGATATTGATAGGAGTATGGGGGACAAATTATTTTGGAAAAGTGTCTCAACCGATTATTTCTTCAGAAGAAACACACTGAAATTCTGTATTTACATTACATAGAGAATGTGATATACTTTTAACGTAACCCTATACCATACGGGGGCATATATTAGTCCAAAAAGGATGCGGTATAAAAATACCGCATTTATTATAGAGGAGTGATTTTATTAGTACTTTAATTAGTATAGCATGTTTTTGCGTTTTATTAAAGTACAAAAAGAGAGATAATAAATATAAAAAGTTTTTGAGGTGAAACTATGGAGAGAGATGTAAAAGAAGCTGTGGAAATGTTAGGCAGAGGAAGTGGAAAAGCTCTTGATATTGGTACAGGACGGGGACGAATGGCAGCCGCTTTGGCTGAATACGGATATCAAGTCGTGTCTATTGATGAGAGTAAAGATGCTTTAAAAAGAGCAGAAGACCTTTTGAAAGAAAGTGTAACTTTGGAAAATATTTTGCTACTTCAGGGAGATGCTCACAATCTTCCATTTTTAGATGAAACCTTTGAGGTTGTGGCTACATACAATGCCATGCATCACATGAGGGATTATAAAAAGGTACTGGATGAGATGGTGAGGGTCTGTAAAAAAGGCGGTAGTATTCTTATATCCGAATTAAACGAATATGGGAGGAAAGTTGTTGCTGAAAGACACAAAGAAAGAGGAAGCTATCATGAAGCAAATATAAGCATTGAAGATATTGCAAAGTATTTAGAAGTCGAATATGCTTTAATAGGAGAAATAAAAAAGTCAGAAAGGACAGATATTTTTATATCCAAAAAATGACAATTATTAAGGAAAAATTTATCGTTGACAAGACATGAAAATATGATAAAATAAGTAATGTCTTTTGTGGCCCCGTGGTCAAGAGGTTAAGACACCGCCCTTTCACGGCGGCAACACGGGTTCGAATCCCGTCGGGGTCACCATTTAAGTTAAGAAATAAAATGTCGCACAAAGGTGCGAAATTATTTTTTATGTCGAAAGAAAAATTACATATATAGCAAAAATTAACAAATAAAACCATCACCATGATGCTATAATTTAGAAAAAAACAAGAGGTGGTGGTTTTTTTATGCAAAATATAAATATTTTACCTTATAAAAGAGTTATAAAAACTCCCTTGACAGAAAATACTCAAAAAAATCTTTCTAAAAACATTCAACAGATTATATTATTGTCAGTTATAAGCTTTTTTATAGGGCGAGCTGTTATTTTCAATAGTCTTTTGCCTTTCGGCATTGCTTTTTTTGCAACTCTTTTAATGTATAAAAAGCGATATCTTTTAACAGGAATAGGAGTATGGTTGGGAATATTAACTTTACCCAATGTCAATAGTTTTAAATACCTTTTAGCGCTTGTTTTGATCTTTTCATTAGAAGGGCTTCTAAAAATTAAACCTCAAAATATTATTAAAACCTCTTTCATTACTTTTATTTCTCTTTTTAGCGCAGATCTTATATTCAGCTATATTTATGGCTTTTTGCTTTTTGACATTATGATGAGCCTATATGAGTCTGTCACTGCAATGTTAATGGTTTTTATTTTTAACCACGCTGTTTCATTTATTTTGAATATAAACAGAAAAATTGTTTCCAATGAAGAGTTGATATCTTTGAGTATATTTATAGGGCTATTTATTCTAGGAATGAATCATTTGAATGTGTGGAAATTTACTCTCAATGGGATATTAGGGATATTTATAATACTTTTAGCCTCTTATATAGGTGGGGCTGGAGTAGGAGCAAGTATCGGCACAACTATGGGGCTTCTTGGAAGCTTATCTTTTTTCCAAATGCCAGTCTCCATAGGGCTTTTTGGATTTGCAGGCTTGTTGGCCGGTAGTTTGAAAAAATTGCATAGAATTGGAGTTATTATAGGCTTTTTAACTGCCATTTTTATTATTACATTTTATGTAACTTCAACTGTGGATATGCTTGTAAATCCTTATGATATTGTGTTAGCTTCTTTAATGTTTGTAGCACTTCCTAAGAAGTACATAGTAAAGGCGGAGGAAATAGTAAAGGGTAATAAAAATTTAAACAACAGAAATTACAATGAAAAATTAAAAGAAGTAGTGACAGGCAAACTTAAAGAGTATTCTCAAGTATTTGAAGAGCTCTCTAAAAGTTTTAAACAAGTAAATGAAAAAGTATTAGACCACAAAGATATTTCTTATTTGTTTGAGGAAATTGCCAATAAGACCTGTACTCAATGTGTCATGTATAAAACTTGTTGGGACAAGGAGTTTTACAATACTTATAAAAGCATGTTTGAGTTGATAGAACATCTTGAAAAAAATAGTAGTATTGAGGACAATAAACTGTATAGAAAATGTATAAGATTTTCTGAACTTATGAGTACAACTAAATATTACTTAGGCATTTACAAAATAAGCATGCAGTGGAGAGAAAGGCTAAAAGATGCTAAAGGACTTATTGCTACTCAGTTAAAAGGAGTTGCTGATGCAATATCTAATATGGCTAGTGATATTAGCATGAATGTCACTTTTAAAGATGAATTAGAACAAATAATGATGGTGGAATTGGACAAAAAGGGCATACCTGTGGAAGATGTGCTAATTTATGACACAGGAGACGAAAATGTTAACGTAAAAATATATAAAAAGGCATGTTTTGCTAAGGAATGTGACAAAAAGATTGTCCCTATTGTATCTGAAATTATGGGGGAAAGATATGAGAGAAAAAGTAGGTTATGCTCTATAGACCACAATGGAAGATGTGTACTTACTCTTACAAAAGCAGAGAGCTTGCAAGTCTTAACGGGTATAAGCAGAGTTAGTAAGTCAAAAGCCAAGATTTCTGGAGATACTTATTCTTTTATGGACTTAGAAGATGGAAAATATATGGCAGCTTTAAGCGATGGAATGGGGATTGGATATAAAGCGGCTGCAGAGAGCACTACTACCATTTCTTTGCTGGAGAAATTTATAGAGGCAGGCTTTGATAAACATTTAGTTATTCAAACATTAAACTCTATTTTGGCTTTGCGGTCTGCAGAAGAAATGTTTTCTACTGTGGATATAATGTTTCTGGACAAGTTCACTGGAGAAGCAGAATTTATAAAAATTGGCTCTTGTGCTACCTTTATAAAAAGAGGGAATGAGGTTGAGATTATAGAATCCAGTTCTTTGCCCATTGGCATTTTGGAAGATATAGAGGCAGATATACATGAAAGAAAATTAAAAGATGGAGATTTTGTGATTTTAGTCACTGATGGAGTGTTGGAGTGTTTTGAGAAGGATAAAGAAGTAGAATTTTCAAGGTTAATTAGTGAAATCAACACGAGGAATCCTCAGGATATGGCAGATGCGTTAATGAAAAAATGTTTGGAATTGTGTAATAATACTCCAAAGGACGATATGACAATTTTGGTTTCAAAGGTATGGAAGAAAATATAAAAGTTAATAAATTGGAATAACCCTTCCACAATGTGGAGACAATATATCGAGGCGATTAAAGGAATACTTTTGTGGAGGGGTTTTTGTGTCTATAATTTTAAAAGAAATGGTCATTATTACTGACGGCGATATAACTGATTTGTCAGCAAAATGGGAGCAAATTATAGAGATGATGAGAAAAAGAGGTGTGATTGTAAATGTCATAAGTTTATTAGAAAAGGAAAGCTTTAATGAGAAGATGATGGAGACAATTGAAAAATTAGGGGGAATAAGATGTTATACATCTATTCAGCTTTTAGATAAAACTTTGTCCAAAGTGGTAGAAGAATCTGTGAAATTGACTTTAAAAAATGTTATTGACCAGAGTATAAAAAATATTAGTGGCAAAAGTTTAGAAAAAATGCATCCTTATATAAAAGTGCAAATTATAAATTATGTCGCAAATTTAAGTGAGTATGTAGATCTAAAACTTGCTCTTTTGTTAGAAATAAGCAAAGGAGAGGTAAATTATGTTATAAATAATAAAAGAAAACTTTTTAAATATCTTAACAAAAGAAAAGGTAAAATTGATTTGTACGTAGCTTATGCAAAAACGCTAATGGACTTTGAAATGGAAAAACTTATTCTTTTCTTTGAAGAAAAAGAGATAAATGCCGAAAATATAGTAGGAATATAAAAAGAGGTTTGATTTAAAAAGGAGGATATTATATAATCATTATATAACATGAGTATATATCGCTATAAGGGGTTAAGAAATGATTGATAAGGTTATTTCAACAATTAAAAGGTATAAAATGATTGAGGCAAATGATAAAATTGTAATGGGGGTTTCCGGCGGACCTGATTCTTTGTGTATGCTGGATATTTTATACAATTTAAAAGATTTATTTAATCTTAAGTTGTATGTAGTACATGTTAATCATATGATAAGAGGAGAAGAAGCTAAAAGGGATGCGCAATTTGTTGAAGATATGTGCCGCAAACTGAAACTCCCATTTTTTTTATTTGAAAAAGATGTAAAAAAAATAGCCAAAGAAATGGGATATTCGGAAGAAGAGGCTGGACGATATGTGAGGTATCAGGCTTTTGAGGAAGTATTAAGAGAAGTTAAGGGTAATAAAATAGCAGTAGCCCATAATAAGAACGACGTAGTGGAAACAGTTTTTTTAAATTTAATAAGAGGTTCTGGAATGGCTGGCCTCATTGGAATAAAACCGGTAAATGGAAATATAATAAGGCCTCTCATTGAAATAGAAAGGGAAGAAATAGAGAATTACATCAAGGAAAAAGATTTAAAGCCGGTAATAGATTTTACAAATTATGAAGATTTATATAAGAGAAATAAAGTAAGACTTAAATTAATTCCCTATATAAATGAAACTTTTGAAGTAGATATAATAGAAAATATCTACAGGATGGCAAAAATTATTTTAGAGGAGAATGACTATTTAGAAAAAGAGTGTGAAAAGATTTTTAATGAGGTTTGCTATTTTAATCAAGAGGAAATTTTTGCTGATATAAAAAAACTGAGGGCACAGCATCCAGCTATTCAGCGACGCTTAGTTAGGCTTATGTACCAAAAATTAAAAGGAGATATTTATGGATTAGAATACATCCATGTAGAGGATGTTTTAAGCCTTTTAGACAAACCAACTTCCTCAAAAATTGATTTACCCTTTGAAATTGAGGCTTTAAAAAGCTATAATAATCTTATAATGAGAAAAGTAAAAGAAAAAGAGGCCAAGACTTTTTGGGCAAAATTAAATATTCCTGGAATTACTAAGATATGTGGTGTTGGGCAATTTAAAACTAGTGTTTTAGGGATTGAAGAAATAAAAAAACTTAACATAGGAAAATACACGAAATTTTTTGACTATGATAAAATACAGGAAGATGTGGTAGTTAGAAATAGGCAAGCAGGGGATATTTTTTCTCCTCTTAACCTGGGGGGGAGTAAAAAATTAAAAGAATTTTTTATTGACGAGAAAATACCCCGCGAAATAAGAGATAGCATTCCTTTATTAGCCATAGACAATGAAATTGTGTGGGTTGTAGGTTATAGAATGAGTGATAAATTTAAAGTAGATGAAAATACAAAAAATGTCCTTGTGATAGAGTATACCAAAGGATAAAATAAAAAAAGAGGAGGTTAAATTTATGTCGAGTCCAACACAAGATATACAGGAGATTTTGATTACGGAAGAGCAATTAAAAGAAAAAGTGAAAGAGTTAGGACAAATAATTACAAAAGACTACCAAGGGAAAGACCTTGTCCTCCTTGGGGTTTTAAAAGGAGCAATAATGTTTATGGCAGACTTATCTCGTGCGATAGATTTACCTTTATCAATAGATTTTATGGCAGTCTCCAGTTATGGTTCTTCTACTCAGTCTTCTGGAATAGTAAAAATAATTAAAGACCATGACATAAACATTGAAGGGAAAGATGTGCTCATAGTTGAGGATATTATAGATAGCGGTTTAACACTTTCTTATTTAAGAAAGACTTTATTAGAAAGAAAACCTAGAAGTTTAAAAATTTGCACTATTTTAGATAAACCTGAAAGAAGAGAAGCAGACGTTAAAGTAGATTATTGTGGATTTAAAATTCCTGACAAATTTGTAGTTGGTTATGGATTAGATTTTGATGAAAAATACAGAAATCTCCCATTTATAGGGGTTTTAAAGCCAGAGCTGTATAAATGATTTGGTTTTTTAAAGGAGATATGATATTATAGATTAAAGGTAGTTGGACTTGTTTGAAGGAGGGGCCTTATTTGAACGATAATAACAAGATAATTAGAAGCATGGTGCTCTATTTGCTAATCTTTATAGCTATTTATGCTATGGTACAGTTGTACTCTCAAAGTACACCACCGCTAGCAAATATAGATTATGGAGAGTTAATTAGGTATATTAACTCTAACCAAGTAAAAAGCATCACTCTTGCGGGAAATGAAGTTAAAGGAACTTTAAAAAATGGGACAGAGTTTAAGAGCAGTATTCCGGATGTGACAAATTTTATGAATTTTGTAAATCCATATATTTTAGAGGGAAAATTAGACTTTAAAAATGAACCGCAAGTAGGTCCACCTTGGTGGGTTCAGATGCTTCCTTCCTTGTTTTTGATTATTGTTTTGGTTATATTTTGGTATATTTTTATGCAACAGGCACAAGGTGGGGGAGGAAGCAAAGTGATGTCTTTTGGTAAAAGTAGAGCAAGGATGGTTACTGATAAAGACAAAAGAGTTACTTTTAATGATGTGGCAGGAGCGGATGAAGAAAAAGAAGAATTACAAGAAATTGTTGAATTTTTAAAATACCCTAAAAAATTTATTGAGTTAGGAGCCAGAATACCTAAAGGGGTTCTTTTAGTAGGGCCTCCAGGTACAGGAAAAACCCTTCTCGCAAAAGCTGTAGCAGGAGAAGCGGGGGTTCCATTTTTTAGCATAAGCGGTTCTGATTTTGTAGAAATGTTTGTTGGTGTAGGTGCTGCAAGAGTAAGAGATTTATTTGATCAAGCCAAAAAGAATGCGCCTTGTATTGTTTTTATTGATGAAATAGATGCAGTGGGAAGACAAAGAGGTGCAGGTTTAGGTGGCGGACATGATGAAAGAGAACAGACACTGAACCAATTGTTAGTTGAAATGGATGGTTTCAGTGTCAACGAAGGTATAATTGTGATTGCCGCAACAAACAGGCCAGATATATTAGACCCTGCTCTTTTAAGACCAGGAAGATTTGACAGGCATATTACTGTTGGTATTCCTGATATAAAAGGAAGAGAAGAAATTTTAAAAATACACGCGAGGAATAAGCCATTGGCTCCTGATGTATCTTTGCAAGTGCTAGCGAGAAGAACTCCAGGATTTACTGGAGCAGACCTTGAGAATCTCATGAATGAAGCAGCTTTATTGGCGGCGAGAAGAGGACTTAAGCAGATAACTATGGCAGAGCTGGAGGAGGCCATAACAAGAGTTATAGCAGGGCCTGAAAAAAGAAGTAGGATTATGTCTGAGAAAGACAAAAAATTGGTGGCATACCATGAGGCAGGCCATGCAGTTGTCGCTAAGCTTTTACCTAATACCCCACCTGTTCACGAGGTTACAATAATTCCAAGAGGAAGAGCTGGAGGATATACTATGCTTCTTCCGGAAGAAGATAAATACTATATGTCAAAGTCCGAGATGATGGATGAGATAGTTCACCTTTTAGGTGGGCGTGTGGCAGAGAGTTTAGTGCTAAATGATATAAGCACAGGAGCACAAAATGACATTGAGAGAGCTACAAATATTGCGAGAAAGATGGTTACAGAGTATGGCATGAGTGAAAGATTAGGGCCTATGACTTTTGGTACGAGAAGTGAAGAAGTATTTTTAGGGCGTGATTTAGGAAGAACGAGAAATTACAGTGAAGAAGTTGCTGCCGAGATAGATAGAGAAATAAAAAGGATAATTGAGGAGGCATATAAAAGAGCAGAAACCCTTTTAAAAGACAATATGGATAAGCTCCATAGAGTTGCAAAGGCTTTGATTGAGAAAGAGAAACTTAATGCAGAAGAGTTTGAAAAAGTTTTTCATGGAGAAGAGATAAATGGGGTGCAGTTTGCATAATAATGTATAAGTCGTAAGACTTATACATTATTTTTTTACAAAAGTTTTAGTTAACAATAAAAAAATTATTGAAAAGAAGAAGGATTTTTATAACTTTGTGTCTAATATATTAGTAAAAGGAAATTTTTAAACAAAAGATAAGGGAGAAAAAGGGGGGATACCGTGAAGTTATACAAACCTTCTGATTCTAGCAAAAATCCGTTGCAATGGATATGTAATCTTTTGGATAATGCCCATGATTTTTTTATATTGAAAGATTTAAGTGGCAAAGTGGTCTACATAAATAAGAGGCTTCTTGAGATATTGGGGTATAGTGTTGATGATGTAGAAAATTATGATTATTTTTTTTACCATATCTTAAAGTATAAGGAAATAGGGCCCTATGAGGATGGGCTTATTATAGAGCTTACAGCAAAATATAACATAAAAATGTCATTTAGCATAAGGTTGAGTTCTATAACTAACACTGCAGGGGATAAAATAGCCTATTTAGGTTTTGTAAAATTGAGAAATTATTTTAAAATAGAACCAGGACATTATTTTAATTTGTTTAAAAGTCCTACAGATGTTATGGATATTACAGAAGAAGGAGTTATAGTAGTTGACGGCAAATTCAACGTAGTTTATATAAATAACAAGGCTTGTGAATTATTTGGTATAAAATATACGAGATTTGTAAATGAAAAATTTTTCGAAATTATAAAAAAATACGATCTCAATGCATCAGAAGAAGGATTAGTCAAAGGTGAGAAAATTGTAATTCCTTCCAAAAATAATATTGAAGAAAGAGTGCTTTTACTAAAGTATGGTAAGCTAAATAATGACCATTGGAAAGTTATCACTGTAAAGAATATAACTGAGGATTTAAAATATAAAAAATTGATTGAGCAAACTGAGAAATACACAATTGCTGGGGAATTTGCGGCAACAACTATTCATGAGATAAAAAATTCTCTAACTTCTATAAAAGGTTTTATACAGCTTTTACAGGCTAAGCATCCAGATAGTTCTACTTATTATGAGACTATTTTAGATGAGGTAAATAGAGTATTGGGCTTAATAAAAAATTACCTTGGCATAGTGAGAAACAGTGAAGAAGAAGGGGAAGCTGAAATAGACATAAATACTGTTATAAATCAGTATTTGCTTCTTTTTGAAGCGGAAGCTACCAAAAAAGGGGTTAAAATAGAAAAGCGTTTTGGCGATGTTCCACTTGTGAAAATGAACAAAAATCATCTTAAACAGCTTATTTTAAATATTGTACAAAATTCCCTTCACGCTATTGAAGAGAATGGTAAAATAATATTGAATACAAAATATAATCATCACACAAAAAAGATAATAATAAGGGTTGCGGATAATGGAGGTGGTATAGAGAAAAAATATCTTAAACGAGTTCTTGAGCCACTTTTTACAACTAAGAAAGAAGGAACAGGATTAGGACTTGCGATTTGCAGAAGCATAGCAGAGATGTACAATGGAGATATTAAAATTTTTAGTAAAAAAGGTAAAGGTACACTTGTAAAAATAATTTTAGGTGATAAATGAAAAGCTGGAGGGGAAAATATGAAAACTGATATTGAAATAGCTCAAGAAGCGAAAATGCTTCATATAAGGGATGTTGCAAAAAAGTTAGACATTGATGAAGATTACTTAGAATACTACGGCAAGTATAAAGCAAAAATTTCTCCTGCGTTATGGGAGAAAATAAAGGACAGAAAAGATGGCAAGCTTATTCTTGTCACAGCGATAACTCCCACCCCTGCAGGCGAGGGTAAGACTACACTTACTGTAGGATTAGGACAGGCTCTTGCCAAAATAGGTAAAAAAGCCATGATAGCCTTGAGGGAGCCCTCATTAGGACCTTCTATGGGAATAAAAGGTGGAGCGGCTGGGGGAGGATATTCTCAAGTTGTACCTATGGAGGACATAAATTTACACTTTACAGGAGATTTACATGCGATTACTGCTGCTCATAATCTACTAGCTGCTATGATTGACAATCACATCCATCATGGAAATGAACTTAATATTGACATAAGGACTATTACATGGAAAAGAGCTATGGACATGAATGATAGGGCTTTAAGAGAAGTAATAGTAGGACTTGGAGGAAAAGCAAATGGATATCCAAGACAAGATGGTTTTATAATAACTGTGGCGTCGGAAATAATGGCAATTTTGTGTTTAGCTCGAGACCTGATGGATTTAAAAAGAAGAATTGGCGACATAATTGTAGCATATGATAAAGATGGCAATCCTGTAACTGCAAGAGACTTAAAGGCCGATGGAGCTATGACAGTCTTATTAAAAGATGCTATAAAGCCTAATTTAGTGCAGACGATTGAAAACGTTCCAGCATTTGTTCATGGAGGGCCTTTTGCAAATATTGCTCATGGATGTAATAGCTTAATTGCCACTAAATATGGTTTGAAATTGGCGGATTATCTTGTAACAGAGGCAGGCTTTGGTGCTGATTTAGGGGCTGAAAAATTCTTTGACATAAAGTCAAGGTTTGGAGGACTAACACCCAATGCAGCCGTCATAGTAGCGACTGTAAGAGCTTTAAAGATGCATGGAGGAGTTAAGAAGGAAGACTTACAAAAAGAAGATGTGGAAGCAGTAAGAAGAGGAATAGAAAATCTTGAAAAGCAAGTTGAAAATGTGAGGAAATTTGGGGTACCAGTGGTTGTAGCTCTCAACAGGTTTGTTTTTGATACTGAAAGGGAAATTGAAGAGGTAAGAAAGGCCTGCGAAGAAATGGGAGTAGATATGGCAGCAGCGGAAGTTTGGGAAAAAGGAGGAGAAGGCGGAATAGAGTTAGCTGAAAAAGTTGTGAAAGCTTGTGAGACACCTTCCAACTTCCACGTTTTGTATGATGAAACACTTCCAATTAAAGATAAATTGCACATAATTGCAACAGAAATATATGGAGCTGATGGAGTAGAATATACTGCTTCTGCTCTTAAAGATATAGCAAACCTTGAAAGACTAGGCTTTGACAAGATGCCAATAGTTGTGGCAAAAACTCAATATTCTCTTTCTGATGACCCTAAACTTTTAGGCCGTCCAAGAGGATTTAAGATAACAGTAAGAGAATTGAGAGTTTCAAGGGGTGCAGGATTTGTTGTGGTTTTCACAGGAGATATAATGACAATGCCAGGCCTTCCAAAGCATCCTGCAGCAGAAAACATAGACATTGATGAAAACGGAAGAATAACAGGACTGTTTTAAGGGAGTGTAGATGAAAGTAGATGAAAAAAGAAATATTAGATATACAAAATTTGTCACAGGCGAAAAAGGAACTTAGCCAAATAAAAGCTGAAGAAATTTCTGTAGATATTATGGCACCAAAAGCCGTTTTCAGGGTTGTCAAGCTCTTTGATGTACATCCAGCAGCTGCTAACATAATAAAACAGGAGATGCTAGCTATAGGAGGAGAAGCAGCTGTAGCAAGAGGTTGCGTAAATATGAGTGTTGAAAAATCTGACGTTATTATAATGGGAACATTAAGACAATATCAAAGGCTTTTGGCAAAACTTAAGATGCAAAAGGGCTATTTTGGGCTTAATGAAGTTGTAGAAGAATTAAAAAGTGTTATTGAGGAAATGTCTAGATAGGCGGCGAAGAGGTCTTCTCTTTGGCCGCTTTTTTGCTAAAAAAGAAACTTCTAATGAAAAGGTAAACATTTGTTAAAAATTTGTGTTATAATGTTAAGGGGAAAATTAAAGGAGGGTTTTTTATGGTTGACAAGGAAGAATTAGAAAAAATTAAGCGCAAGAAAGAAGAATGGGAAGTCAATCAAAGGCAAAAGGTGTTAACTAAGTTTCCTGAGAGGAAAAAGGAGTTCAAGACCTCGTCTGGGATAGAGATTAAGGAGATTTACACACCTTACGACATAAGTGATATAGATTATCTCGAAAAGATTGGTTTTCCAGGAGAATATCCTTATACAAGAGGCGTACAGCCTACTATGTATAGAGGCAAATTTTGGACTATGAGGCAATATGCAGGATTTGGAACTGCAGAAGAGTCGAATAAAAGGTTTAAATATCTTTTGTCTCAAGGGCAGACAGGTTTGAGCGTAGCTTTTGACTTACCTACACAGATAGGCTATGATTCTGACCATCCAATGGCTGAAGGAGAAGTTGGTAAAGTCGGTGTAGCCATAGATTCACTTTACGACATGGAAATTCTCTTTGACGGCATTCCTCTCGACAAAGTCAGTACTTCTATGACGATTAATGCACCTGCTGCAATACTTCTTGCAATGTACATTGCAGTTGCAGAAAAGCAAGGGGTATCTCCAGATAAGTTGAATGGGACTATTCAAAACGATATTTTAAAAGAATATGTGGCTCGTGGAACTTATATTTTCCCAACAGGTCCTTCTATGAGGCTTATCACTAACATTTTTGAGTATTGTTCCAAGTATGTTCCTAAGTGGAATACCATAAGTATAAGCGGTTATCACATAAGAGAAGCAGGAGCAACAGCAGTACAGGAAGTGGCCTTCACTTTGGCAAATGGGATAGCTTATGTAGAGGCAGCCATAAAAGCAGGTCTTGATGTGGATGAGTTTGCTCCAAGATTGTCCTTTTTCTTCAATGCCCACAACGACCTTTTCGAAGAAGTCGCTAAATTTAGGGCAGCAAGAAGAATGTGGGCAAAGATAATGAAAGAAAGATTTAACGCCAAAGACCCAAGGTCAATGATGATGAGATTCCACACACAAACGGCAGGTTCCACTCTTACTGCGCAACAACCAGACAACAATATTGTCAGAGTTACTATTCAAGCTTTGGCTGCGGTTTTAGGAGGTACTCAGTCACTACATACAAACAGTAGAGATGAAGCTCTTGCTCTTCCAACAGAAGATTCAGTGAGAATTGCCTTAAGGACGCAGCAGATTATTGCTTATGAAAGTGGTGTTTGTGAGACTCCAGATCCATTGGCCGGAAGTTACTATGTTGAAAAATTGACGGATGAAATTGAAAAGAGGGCTTTTGAATATATAAAGAAAATTGATGAATTAGGAGGAGCGGCAAGAGCTATTGATTTGGGATATATACAAAAAGAAATACAAGAAAGTGCATATAGATATCAAAAAGAAATAGAATCTGGTGAAAGAGTAATAGTAGGGCTTAACAAATTCCAAATTGAAGAGGAGCCGCCAAAAGGGCTTTTAAAAGTAGACCCTGCTGTAGAAGAATTGCAAAAACAAAAAATCGCTAAAGTAAAAGAAATGAGAAACAATGCCAGTGTGAAAAAGACTTTAGAGGCCTTGAAAAAAGCTGCAGAAGGAGACGACAACTTGATGCCTTGGATATTAGATGCAGTAAGGGAATATGCGACATTAGGTGAAATTACAGATGTGCTGCGTTCTGTTTTTGGAGAATATCAGCAGCAGATTATACTGTAAAGGAGGATAAATATGGACAGACCTATAAGAGTATTAGTGGCAAAGCCGGGATTAGACGGTCACGACAGGGGAGCAAAAGTAATTGCAAGAGCTTTAAGAGATGCGGGAATGGAAGTGATATACACAGGGCTTAGGCAAACTCCTGAGCAAATTGCAGAAGCTGCCATACAAGAAGACGTAGATGTTGTAGCTTTAAGCATTTTGTCAGGAGCTCACAACACTTTATTTCCCAAGATAACCAAGCTTTTAAAAGAAAGAGGAGCAGATGACATACTAGTAATAGGAGGAGGAATCATTCCCGAAGAAGACATACCTTTTTTGAAAGAGAATGGAATAGCGGAAATTTTTACACCCGGTACGCCTACCTCTGCAGTGATTGAATATATAAAACAACATGTCAATAGGGCGGTATAAAAATGGAGAACTTAGAAGAACTTTTGATAAAAGGGGATAAAAGGGCTATTGCCAGAACTATAACTTATGCGGAAAACTATGAGGATAAAGCCAAAGAGATAATAAAAAAGCTTTATGAAAGGTCTGGTAATGCTTATATTATAGGCATTACCGGGCCGCCGGGTGTTGGTAAGAGCACATTGACAGACAAATTAATTAAAAATTTAGTTGATGTAGGTAAAAAAATAGGAGTAATAGCAGTAGACCCCACTAGCCCTTTTACAGGGGGTTCACTTTTAGGAGACAGGATAAGAATGCAGGATTTATCTCAGCATCCTAATGTTTACATAAGGAGCATGGGCACAAGAGGTCATCTTGGTGGTCTTTCCAAAGGGACATATATGGCAGCGAGAATTTTAGATATAGCCGGCATGGATTACATTTTTATAGAGACAGTGGGAGTAGGCCAGTCAGAGATTGACATAGTAAAAATTGCCGATACAGTAGTGATGGTTTTAGCCCCAGGCTTGGGGGACGATGTACAAGCTATAAAAGCTGGAATCATGGAAATAGGGGATATTTTTGTCGTAAACAAATGTGACAAAGAGGGAGCAGACAAAACTGTAGTTGAACTTAATATGATGTTGGATTTGGATGAAAAAAAAGATTGGAGACCACCGGTAGTAAAAGTGGCTGCGCAAGAAAATAAAGGGATTGATGAACTTATTGATAAAATTGATGACCATAAAAGTTATTTGATAGAAAGTGGAACTTTTCAAGAAAGGAGAATTGAAAGATTAAAAATGGAAATAATTGAAAGCATAAAAAATAAATTGATGAAGAATATCTTTGACAAAATTCAAGAAAAGGAATTTTCATCTAGGCTGCAACAGGTGATAGATAAAAAAATAGACCCTTACACTTTTGCAGATGAATTGTACAAAGATGTTTTTAATTAGATTTTATGAGGAGGTATTAAAATGATAAAAAAAATTGACCACATAGGTATTGCGGTTAAAAGTATTGAAGAAGCATCAAAATTTTATAAAGATGTATTAGGTCTTGAAATAACAGGGGTAGAAGTAGTAGAAGAGCAAAAGGTAAAGACAGCTTTTATTCCAGTAGGAGATAGTGAGATAGAGCTTTTGGAGTCTACTTCCGATGATGGCCCTATAGCAAAGTTTATAGAAAAAAGGGGAGAGGGTATACAGCACATTGCCCTTCAAGTAGATGATATTGAAAAGACTTTGGAAGAATTAAAACAAAAGGGAATTAAACTTATAGATGAGGTACCGAGATATGGAGCTGGAGGTGCTAAAATAGCTTTTGTACATCCTAAAAGTACAAATGGAGTTCTTTTAGAGCTTTGCCAGAGGGATTAAATTTATTGTGTATTTGGAATGTATGTGGTATATTATTTTGGGAGGTACTAATAATAACTGCTACTATTAAGTTGCAGTAAGGCTATAAGGAGGAAATTGTATGAGCGTCCATGATATGATAGAAGAACTTAAAAGAAGGAAAGAAAAAGTTTTAGAAGGTGGAGGAGCTAAGAGAATAGCTGTTCAGCACGAAAAGGGAAAATTGACTGCAAGAGAGAGAATATATAAGCTTCTTGACAAGGACAGTTTTGTAGAAATAGACCCTTTTGTAGAGCATCGGTGTTATGACTTTGGGATGGAAAAGCAAAAATATCCTGGAGAAGGAGTTGTAACAGGTTACGGTACGATAGACGGAAGATTGGTATATGTATATGCGCAGGACTTTACTGTATTAGGTGGTTCATTAGGAGAATATCATGCAAAAAAAATAACTAAAGTGATGGACATGGCAATGAAGATGGGAGCACCTATAATAGGTCTTAACGACTCAGGAGGTGCTCGCATACAAGAGGGAGTAGATGCTCTTTCAGGTTATGGAAACATATTTTACAGAAATACCTTAGCCTCCGGCGTTATACCTCAAATTTCAGTGATAATGGGTCCAAGTGCGGGAGGGGCCGTCTATTCACCGGCATTGACAGATTTTATTTTTATGGTAGACAAAACTAGTCAAATGTTTATAACAGGTCCACAAGTTATAAAAGCTGTAACTGGAGAAGAAGTTACTCCTGAAGAATTGGGAGGATCAATAACTCACAATAGATTAAGCGGTGTTGCTCATTTTAGGGGTCCAAATGATGAAGAAGTTCTTAAGATGGTGAGGAATTTATTGAGTTATTTACCTTCTAACAACTTAGAAGACCCACCACAATACGAGACAGGGGATAATCCCAATAGAGTTTCTCAAAGACTTATGGAGATAATTCCAGACAATCCTAATAAGCCTTATGACATGAAAGAATTATTAAGAGAAATAGTCGACAATGGAGAATTTTTAGAGTCACAAGAGATGTACGCAGAAAATATCATCACAGCTTTTGCAAGACTTAATGGAAAGACAATAGGAATTGTGGCAAATCAACCAAGAGTATTAGCAGGAGTGCTTGACATAAACGCCTCTGATAAAGCAGCAAGATTTATTCGTTTTTGTGATGCTTTTAACATTCCCATACTAAGCATAGTTGACGTACCTGGATTTTTGCCTGGGACAAATCAGGAATATGGCGGGATAATAAGACATGGGGCAAAAATGCTTTACGCTTATTCTGAGGCTACTGTACCAAAAGTGACTTTAATTGTGAGAAAAGCTTATGGTGGTGCTTATCTTGCAATGTGCAGCAAAGACTTAGGGGCTGACATAGTATTTGCATGGCCTACGGCAGAGATTGCGGTTATGGGTCCAGAAGGAGCAGCAAACATTGTATTTAAAAATGAAATCAATGAGGCAGAAAATCCTGCAGAAGTGAGGCAGCAAAAGATAAATGAATACAGAGATAATTTTGCAAATCCATACAGGGCTGCAGCTCGTGGCTATGTAGATGATGTAATTATTCCTTCTGAGACAAGGCCAAGGCTTATATCAGCTTTTGATATGCTCTCTAGCAAAAGAGAGAGTCGTCTTCCTAAGAAACATGGCAATATACCTCTATAAGGTGGTGCTTTTATGGAAGGTTTTTTGGAGTTTTTAAAAAAAGTCTTTAGTGATGAGGAAAAAGAAGAAGTAAAAAGTATTGATAAGGAAGTAAATGAGGGAAAAGAAGAAGATACAGAGCTTATCGCTGCAATTACAGCGGCAATAGCTTTGTATCTACAAGCTGATACAAGTACTTTTTATGTAAAGTCTATAGTAAGATTTCCAGAGACTGCTCCAGTCTGGGCTAGAGTGGGGCGGCAGGAGCAAATGAGAACAAGATTGTAACTGAAGGAGGAATTTTTGTGAAGAAATTTAAAGTGACAGTAAATGGCAAAGTATATGAAGTTGAAGTAGAGGAGATAAAAGAGAAGGATGAAGTTTCTAACATAACACAAATGGCAACTGTTTCACAGCCTAAAGTAACTCAAACTCAGACGACTCTAGAGCCAGTTTCAAAAGCTGAAGCTCCTTCTCCGGCAGCTAAAGGCTCTAAAGTAATTTCTGCGCCTATGCCAGGCACAATTCTTGATGTAAAAGTTAAAGAAGGTGACAGGGTAAAGCGGGGAGATGTCGTAGTAATTTTAGAGGCTATGAAGATGGAAAATGAAATAATGGCGCCTGAAGAAGGAGTTATAGCAAGCATACATGTTTCTAAAGGCTCTTCCGTAAACACAGGAGATATTTTAGTGACTATGAATTAAAAAATTATTGATGAGTAAGACTTTTTTTGGTAAAATAGAGTTGCGGGTATCGTCTTCGAACCTGACAACCGATAAAAATTTAATATTGTTGGGCGTTCGGAACGGTATCCTGAAAAGGAACCGGAACGGGGGTGAGTAGGTTGCAAATTAAAGCAGTTAGAGAAAAGGAAAAAGGCAAGTTAACGAAGATTTCTTTAAGGCAGATCACTGTAGCAGGGATGTTGGCTGCAATATCTATTGTTTTATCTACCACTATTTTGGGCTACATTCCATTAGGGATTGCTAATGCTACTACAATGCATATCCCGGCAATTATAGGTGGAGTATTAGAAGGCCCTATTGTAGGAGCTTTTATAGGCTTGATTTTTGGCCTTACCAGCTTTATAAGGCAAAATACACCTCTTTTTGCTGACCCTATAATTGCCATATTGCCTAGAATTTTTATAGGAGTGGTAGCTTATTATACTTACAAATTAACTAAAAATGTTGGTATTGCAGCAGCATTAGGTACTTTAACAAATACCATCGGTGTTTTGGGTTTAGCAGTGCTTCTAAAATATATGCCACTTAAGGTTGCATTATTTGTAGCTTTAAAAAATGGCATATTTGAGATTATTGTAGCTGTGATATTGACAACAATGATAGTAAAGTCTTTGAAAAAAGTGTATAATAAATAACAAGCAGGCTTATGCCTGCTTAATTTTAATAAGAAGGTGATGGATTTGCTTTTAGCTTTTGATGTAGGAAATACAAATATTGTAATGGGGATTTTTAAAGGGAAGAAACTCTTGCATTCTTTTAGAATATCTACAGACAAGAATAAAACTTCTGACGAATATGGGATGTTGATAAATCAGCTTTTTGAATACAATGGTTTAAAGCTTAGAGATGTAGATGCAGTTATAATTTCTTCTGTTGTACCTCCTATTATGCACACACTTGAATCAATGACTATAAAATACTGCAATACCAAGCCTTTAATCGTGGGTCCTGGGATAAGGACAGGAATAAACATAAAATATGATAATCCAAAAGAAGTAGGGGCAGATAGGATTGTAAATGCTGTAGCTGCTTATGAAATATATGGAGGCCCTGTGATAGTAATAGATTTTGGTACAGCTACTACTTTTTGTGCAATTTCTAAAAATTGTGAGTATTTAGGTGGAATAATTGCTCCTGGATTGGCAATATCTGCTGATGCACTTTTTCAAAGAACTGCTAAACTTCCTAAAATTGAACTTACAAAACCGCCTACTGTTATTTGCAAAAATACAGTGGCCAGCATGCAATCAGGCATCATATATGGACATGTTGGAATGGTGGATTATATAGTAAGTAGAATGAAAGAAGAATTTGCACCAGATGCATATGTAGTAGCAACAGGCGGTTTTGCAAAAATGATTGCAGAGGAGTCAAAAACTATTAATACAGTAAATGATATGCTGACTTTAGAAGGGTTAAGAATAATATATGAGAGGAATGTAGACTAATTCCTCTCATTTTATTTTTCGGCTCTTTGTCAATAGTTGGGGTGGGTATTTTTTCTGAATGCCCACCTTTAAATTTTATCACATAATATGGTAATGATTGTTAGTTATTAGTTATAATAAGAGAGATAGTTAGAAGTATGAGTGGGT